>BNJS01004151.1_pt1 | contig 75624 bp, 94 predicted proteins | sample 8540461 | NCBI WGS metagenome assembly BNJS01 (sample SAMD00202454, study PRJDB9452) | human saliva metagenome | isolation source: human saliva | place: Japan
TGGTCTGTTGGACTACAAAATATTAACAAAATAAGAAAGGTGGTTTATAATGACAATCTTAGCGACACGACAAACTAATTTTTTCTTTGAGGGAGTCATCTCATCTCAAACAATTTCAGTCACCCCAAATAAAAATCTTCTTGCCTCCATTAATATTGGTGACTATCAGGAGATTAAGAAGTTCCTCTATGCTGTAAGAATTCCAGAAGAGGTACTCACAATTAATGGAAAGGCAGTACCTCTTGATGTTAAATTGGAATTGGTGACAAATCACCTCCCAACTGAAACAATTAGAGAAGTGGGGAAATTTCTTTCTGAAGGCGATAAGAAAATTATTGGTGTTGGGGAAGTCTTTCTTAACACTCGTCCTGAAGGAGTGATTGAATTCTTAGTGAAAGTCCACTACCCTGAATTTATGATTTCAACCCCAACTGCAATTTATCAACCGAAAGAAAGTAGACAAAGTAAAATTTCTGTTCAATATCATCAATAAATTTTTTAAAAAAATTTTAAAAAGTGCTTGACAAATCTTTTTGAAAGTTGTATAATGATTACAGAAGTTAAAAAGAACTCTATTCCTTCTTGTTCTTTTAATTTCGTATCCGTCTATGTGCGACATAGGGATATGGGGCTTATTTCCTGGTCATCTTAATTTGATAGATGATTAGAAAAATTTCTACAAGTTTTTTGGAAATTGATTTTCCTCCTGTTATTAGATACCACCAAAATTGGTGGTATCTTTATTTTTAAAAAAACACTTGACAAAGAAAAAGTTTTTTTGTTAGAATAATATTGTGAGAGGAATCTTACAAGAGTTTGTAGCATATTATCCAAAAAGGGTTGGTGAAATTTCATCAACTTTTTTATTTTTTTCTTGATGATTTCAGAAAAATGATGTATAATAAGTGTAAGGGAGTTAAGAGATTCTATTCCTTCTTTTTTCCTCAACTCCTTTTTATTTTTGGATAGGTACCCAAGTTGGCGAAGGGGAGGTTTGCTAAGCCTCTAGGGCGGTCTAACAATCGTGCGTGGGTTCGAACCCCACTCTATCCGTTCAACAGAAATGTTGGAGAGATTTTTTAATCATATAATCTTTACCAAAATCACCAGTTACTTGGTGGTTTTATTTCATTAAAACTTTCAAAAACCACTTGACAATTTCCTTTGAATATTGTATAATGATTATGGTTGAAAGACCAATTAACTAATTTAATATTTTTGTTTTTTTGTTAATCTTTTTCATTTGTAAAAAGTCACCAAGTCGCCAAAATTTGGGTGGCTTTTTTTAAATTAACCACTTGACAAGCTAAATTTTTATTTTTGTATAATAGTCTTGTAAGGTTTGATAGATAACTAAAAAAATAATCTTGCAATTTTTATCCTTTTTTTAAACCAATATAAAAGACTATCCATCACGATAGTCTTTTTTTGTTCTACATTTCTGGAATTATTTTTAGTTGTGACCAAATCGTAGTAGGTGTCACTCCATTTTAAATCAAAAACATCAGTTACAAAAGTATCAAAGTTCTTCTTAAGAATTGTTTGAAATTCTTCTTTAGACTTATATTTTCGTTTTTTGTTCTTATCAAATCGTTCACTCACCCTCTGAATCAGTTCCAGACGAGAAGAATCATTTCTGAGAACACTGTTAAATAAATTTTCAGATAAATAAACAGTATCATTATTTACTAAGAACTCACTCTTGAACTTCTTCAAATGTTTTGGAAGAGAACCATCATTCAGTTGGTGATAAATTAACTCTTCAACCACTTTCATTTTGAACTCTTGAGGAATGTGCTTTGTTGAGAACTTGAAATTATGAAAATCAGAAGTTTTCAATTTTGTCTCAATCTTTTCAGGCACAAGTAAACGATTTGCAATTTCAGCCTTCAAAACTTTATTTAACCTGTATCGTGTAGCTTCCCAATCAAAGGTAAGTTGATTACGGAAAAACTTCATCACAAAACAAGAACTTGAGTTTTTGTTTCGTGAAAACCACAAACGATTTCTGAAGACAGTAACCAACACATCATCTCCAACAACTGGAGGATAGTATTTTAACTTGTGAGTTTTTGATGGGCTCAAAACATTCACAAAGAAAATATTATTTTCTCTGTTGAAGAATAGTCCCACCTCTGTACCTGATGGAGCAATGTTGTTTGCAATAAAATTACCTTCAAACAAAAATGTCTCATCAACAATACCCTTAAATTTAGGTAGAAGAATTTGATAATCACCCTTCTCAACCAGATTCAGAATGTCCTGTAAATCTTTTACTCCTGAAGTTACCAACTGAATGTCTAGTTTTTCTTTTTCAATTTCTGTTGTAATCAATGTTATTCCTTTCTAAATTAACTTAATAATAACTTATCATCAAGATACCAAGAACCACAAACAAAAGCATTTCTGTGGATAATGACAACGTTCAAATAGGTAGGATATCTATTCTTCACCCGTTTTGCTTCCACATCTCCAACACACAATCGTACTGGAATATTTTTATATTTGTAATTTAGATACCTGTTTCGTCTTCGTTTGCTGGTTTCATTCTTCTTCTCTAACTGTTGTAGAGTAGATTCAAAGACTTGATTTGTTTCAGAAGTGCCAGGCAGTAATTTGTTGAGATACAAAGGCACTCCTAATTTCACCCAGTCTGAAAGAACAAAATCTTTATCAACTGTAACTCGTAGGAATAATTTATCTCCCATTAATTTCTTTGCCTCCTCCACTGTAACAATTGGAGCGGTGGACTTAAACAAATCAAAGTTTTCTTTTTCATCAATTGCGTTTCGGTGCAAATTGATGAAATTAATCTCCTGAATTCCAGGCAAGTATTCTTCAGTTAAATTTGGACCATTTGTATTCCAAGTAATTTTTACTGAAGGGTAGTAGTGACGAATCTGACTGATAAGATAGTTAAATTCCTTTGGTGGCAAACTTCCACCAGTGATAGCAATTTCATAAATATCAGAAAACTCTTGAAAGGTCTCCTCACATCGTTTCAGAAAAGTTTCAAAATCAACAACCTGTCGTCTCAAACTTCCATCAATACAGTACCAACAATTGGCAAAACAATCTCCAGGCAAATTAATCACCATTGAACGTGCGAAGTTGAGAACAGGTTTACCAAACTTCACATCTAAGTGTTTGTGATAAGTTTCCTCTCCCAACTCTTCCTTAGCACGGTCAAATTGATGTTGTAAATGTTCTGGAATTTTAATTTCTGTCATTAAAGTTCCCTCTTTCTATTTTTTATTTTCTAAATTATAAAAAGAGCTGATTTTCAGCTCTCTTTTATTGTTGATAATTTTGTGGATAATTTTGATAAGGTTGTTGTTGTTGTGGATAACCTTGTGGAACTTGCATTTGTTGTGCTTGTTGTTGAGCAAACATTTGTTGCTGAATTTGTTCTTGACGTTTTCTTGTTTGTTCTTCTTGGAAACGTCGTTCTGCTTCTTCTTGTTGTCTACGTTGTTCTTCGGCTCTCAAGCGATGAATGACATCCAAACCATAAATCTCTGTATTTTGTAACCACAACTGCATTGTGTTCAAGAAGGAGATGAGGACAACTGTTTCGTATCCGAAAGGTGTCTTCCAGATGGCGGAAAGAATAGTATTTCCTAATAAAATAAGGAACAAGAACCACTTAGTCAATCTCAATTTCTTAGCAGCCTCTTGTGTTTCTCCAGCCGCAAAAACTCTGGCGATATAAGTAATGAAAAATGGAATGGATAAAATTGCAAATCCTGAGTTATAGAAAAGAACCGCAAACAAAGTCCCAAAGAATAAAAGGAATTGAGTAACTCTCCACGAACTCTTTGTATTCTTGGTCAAATTATGTCCCAGAAGTCCCAAGAGTACCTTTACAATGTGTTGAAGGTCCAAATAAACCCTATCTACGTTAGCACGAATGTATTTCTTGGTATCACTTGCGTAATCAAGTGGGTTGAAGTAACTTGAGAAAACTAGGAAAACAACTAGGAAGACAAAGTTTGGAAGTAAGTACCACCACGTTCCTGTGAACCCTCGTAAAATACTATTGATAATTAAGAGCAAGAAGGAAAGTGTCACAATCAAGTAGTTGCCCTTGAAAATCATCAACTTACGACTTTTTCTAAAACTTGCTGGAGCTTCAATTGCTTCTTTTTCTTTGTTGAACTGTTCTTGTTGTTCCTTGTACTGGTCAAATGTTTGCCCCTGCATTGGTTGGGCGTTATTAATGAACTTCTTTCGTTCATTCAAATAGGAAGGTTGTTGATTTTGAAAATCTGGTTTCATTAGTGTCCCCCTTGTTATTCATATTTTTTAAATTTAAGATAATTTTTATAACTTTCAATTTTAGGAAAACGGATAAAAGCTAACTGCAACTTATCCAGACAGTTGATAATTTCTTCAGACTCAATCTTTTTGAAATCCCTCTGCTTAATCAGATACAGTTCCTCTTTCGTATGATTCACCTCACCGTGTAAGTCAGCAATTAACTCACCCACATCTTGATTATATTTCTTCCTCAAAAACATTCGTCTGAGATACAGGTTGAAGTTTCCGTGACTGAGAAGTGCATCAGGGTTTTTAACAATCAATTCTGTCTCATTCAATAATTTTTCCTTTCCTTCCAACTCTATCAACAGAGACTCACGAACTTCTCTCCCTTCAAATACTTCTTCCCAATCTGGAACAGTTACAGAGTTGGCGAATACCTCCCACTCAACCAAGACAGGACTTTCGTGTGTACCAAACTGAAGAACCAATTCCTTTTGTTTGGTAAGGACAGCAGAGGTTACAAAAAAGTCTTCCTGACTCGTATCAAATAAGGTGTAGGAAATCATTCGCACCAAACTATTCAGTAACTCTTCTGTTTTCAGAAATGGAGTGGACAAAATCCAGGAACCCTTTTCACTCGTAATCGCTTGAATGGGGTCTTGACTGGTGGAGACAAAATGAAGGAAGTGAGAAATTTCGTGTTCAAGTTGTTTGGAAATGTTCTCAACCAAACCAGAAAGTCGTTTTTGCTCTTCTTGAATTTTGTTATTCAACTTCCTCACTCTCCCTTATCCTTATTTTTTAGAGTATTGGTACTTTGACTTAACGTAACTTTTGAGTTCATCTCACTCTTCATCACTAAAACAGTTTCAGTACCATCTTCCCTTGCTGTTACAATTACAGACTTATCTTCCAATTGCACTCGCCCAATTAGTAACTTACTTGTATCAATTCCATTTTTCTTCAACAAACGTCTAGCGGCAGGACTGGTAAAATGAATGTTATAATATTTTTTTACTTCCTTCCCGTTTACCTTAGTCAACCGTGAATATTGGTTCTCCAATTTGTAGTCTTTTCCATTAATTCTGAATCCATCATCAATTTTCTTCAGTTCCGTGATTTTATCAGTCCCTTCCTCAAACAGTTTCAGAAGAAGTTGTGCCCCTAAAATTGTTGCAGAGTTAGAGAGATTTCCTGTATCTGTTGCAGAGGTGTCTGTTAATTCGTTAAAGAGCACTTTTTGGTGACTCAAATCATAAATTAAAGTGTAAAATCCTTTTTCTGTTTGGTAGGTATAAATTCCAGCCTTCCCATCCTTGTAAGCGAAATTCTTCACAACATTCCAGTTAGCAACTTTCACTCCCTTTAATTCCTTTTTCACGAAGGTATCTCGGAATTGTACCTGATTGGCTTCTTCTTGGTTGAGGAAGAATTGTGCTGCAAACAACAGTGAGAACAACACACAAAGTCCAAAGATTAACTTTCTAAGTCGTGGACTTTTGACATCACGAAGGGATTTTATCTTACGAACCTTATCAGGGTGAAACTTATCTCTGATTTCACGTAACTTATTAGTAAAATTCTCCATTACTTATTCTCCCCCTCTGAACCAGTTCCAGTTTTCAACTGATTTTGTTTTGTCACAGCAGATTCAAGGTCCAAATCACCCTGCCAGAAAACACTACTTCCAAATTTTGTTTGGGATGCCTTTGCTCCATTTTTTAAGTCACTGGCAAGAATCTTCCCATCCTTAATCTGTTTCAGCAGAGTTGTCACCTCTGTAATAAATTCCAGATTGGTGGCTTCTTTCTGCATCTTTTTCAGACTATCCGTCTGTAATTGATTCAGTTTGTAAGTCCCATCCTTTTTCAGTTCCAGATTTGGGGTTTGTACGTACCCCAATGCAATATCGTGATAAATCCGTGCTAAGGAATTTAAATCTGCAAGATACTTGGATTGAGAATTAATTTCTGTCAACTCCTCAATTCCTTTCAAAGTAATTTCGTAAGCCCTTGCAGCTTCAAGTGGATTGACTTCTCCATTTTGGTTGAAGACTTTCTTACTTTGAGCTTCTGACCCGTACTTCACCAAGGTTTGTAATTCTTTAGAAGAATATTTGTTGTAACTTTGAGAGATTGGAAATCTGGTAAGTTCAGAATGAAGTTTCCAGACAGGGAACTTGCAATCAATCCTTGGTCTTCAATATCTTTGATGTAACCGCTAACCCAAGCAGAATTCTTACCAGCGTCCAAAGCTGATTTGGAATCTTGTCGGTTGTAGTCCACCTCCCCACTCATCACTTGTGAGGTAGCATTGTAATAAAAACTTGCATTCTGAGTTGACGTGTAAATTAAGTCCATTGCAAGTTCCTGATTTTCTTTACTTAATTTTTCCAGTCGATTTTTAAAACTGGCTTTAATTTCTTTTGGTTTGGTATTTTGTTTTACCAATTTTGTTTGTACTTCAATCAGGGATTTTTGTTGGTCTGCTGTCAAACTTTCTAAGTGATAGTCTGCTGGTTTCTGCAATTGGTAAACAACTGGTCCACCAATTCCACCAATCAAGACAACTGCACAAATTCCCACAATTTGTTTTTTAGACAATTTTTTCCATTTTTCTTTGGATACTTTTCCAGGCAAGGCACACACCTCCATTTTCGTTATTACCTTATTATATCACAAAATTCTTCATTTTTCAAGTTGAGATACTCCTCCTCCAACAATTTCAGAAGATAAATTTCCCAATCTGAAACAATTAAAGAGGTGGAAGCAAAAACTGTAACAGTTGGAGAGGGAATTCTCGTTCTGTATCAATTCCAGAGGGGGAGATAATCTTCTCCTGTATCAATTTCAGGAGGTGAGGCAGACTAATGGAACTAAAAAAGAAAGGGAATTTATCCTTTCTCTTCATCTTCCAATTTAAATATTTTAATAGCATTATGAGCAATTTCCACCATTCGTTTGTAGAGATAAGATTTATCTTCTGTTAGTAAGGTGGTGAAAAAGGCTGCTGAAAATGGTTGATTGTAAGCGAAACTTTCTTCTAAATTAGTACTCAGTGGAGCAAGAAGTCGTGAAGAAATAAACTCTCCCTTTTTGTCTTTGAAATCATCACTATCAATGGATAAGTTTCCATCTCTATCCAGACCAAGAACAACTTCAACAGATTGGGAGAAGACCTCTAAAACTTCAAAGAAGGTATCCAGAGTTTCCTTGTTTTCTAGGAAAGCAATTCGTTCCTTATCATCTAACTTTCTAACTGCCAGTAATTCATAATCAAAATTGTTTTTGGTTTGTTCATTTAAAAGAAATTCACTAAAGAACTTGTTTAAGTCTTCTAAACTCAATTTTTGTCCCAATTGGCACTGAATATCTTTATCAAAAATAGATAGGTAGTAAAGAGTTTCAATTCGTTCTTGGAACCAACTTTTAGAAACAAAACTTGGTGCTGTTTGAAGTTGTTTGAAACTGTTCGTTTTCTTGAATTCAAATTCAGCCTGACGGAAATTTTCAATTATTTTATCTAACCCACCTTCAAAGGTCAAACCATTATTTCCAATTTTTGTCTGCCTCACCTCCTCTAACAATTGCAGAGGAGAATCTGCTCTCTCCTGAAATAATTGCAGAGGGGATTTCTTTTGCTGTTCCTGTTTCAGTGTCATTGTAATTACCGCCTTTCCTTGTTTAAGAATATTGTATCACAAATTCTGAAATTGGTCAAGAAGGGGGAATAAATAAAAAGGAAAGAGAAATTCTCTTTCCTAAATTGCAAATTCTTCAACTGAATAATCAGTTGTGAATTTCTGTAGTTGTTTTTTCAATTCTTCAATAACACTTTCAGTATCCTTGTTTGAAACAAAGATGAACTGAGGACGATTTCCTTTGAAGAAATTGATGATACTGTTGACGGCTCGTGCATCATCTTTGGTCACGACATCAACAAGCAAAATTTCTTGTTTTCTATTTGCGTCTTGAATTTTCGCAACAGAACCTTGGTAACTGCCACTACGGTAGTCTCCAAAATCCACAAGAATTTCATCAATCCCATCTTCATTGATGAGATTTCCGTGAGAGAGAAGGTTTTGGAAAATGTGATTGTATTTTCCATCACCAGTTTGACCAACAATTAATTTAAAGTTAGGTTGCTTCATCAGCGACTCCTTCTTTTTTTATTTATTTTTTTATTAATTATAAGCCAAAAAATTTTACCCAACAAAATTAAACAAAAATACAAATAAATGAAAGGAGACCTATTCAGGTCTCAAACTAAGAAGGGTACTTCTTTTCTTTCCTTCTGGGTCCACATCCAAAGAAAGCAATCTTGCACTTGATGTGTGAAGTGGGTTAAAGTTTTCAACTGGAGTGTGGTTCAAAATCAAGGTCAACTCGTTACCTTGGTGTTTGATTTGAACAGTTTTGTAATTTAGTCCAAAGTTGAAGAAGAAAGTTTCTAGAAATTGTAAAACAAAATCTACATTGCACCAAAGCCCTGTAACTGTTGCAGTGTTGTTGCCATTGTCACGATACTCTACAATTCCAACGAACTGCTCCTTGTCTGCAATCAATAAGTGTTCTGTATTTTTAGTCACTCGTGTGTTGAACCATTTGGCAGTTTCTTTCAAGAGAGCTAATTCTTCTTCTGAATGTCCAACATTAAACATTTCAATGTTAGGAAAATTTGGTGGGATAATTTTTGTGTTCATCTTTACTCCTTAAAAAAATCTTTTTTGTAGTCACTGGATAAGTAGTATCGTAAGTCTTTGTCCTGCCAGAAAAATGCGTGGGCAACACCAACAACTGAACTTTGTTTAACGTACCCAAAGTAACGTGAGTCAACTGAGGTACTTCGATTGTCTCCGAGAACAAACAACTCCCCCTCTGGAACAGTTACAGAACCTTTACTAAATTTATTCCAAGTGACAGACTCTTTGCTAAGTTGTGCAGTTGACCAATCACCTTCAAATGGTGAACCTGTATTTTCTCCCTTTGTTTGAGGTTTCTTGATTTTGGTGTAGGACTGATTGACTTCCTTGTTATTAACATACAACTTATCATTCTTCATTTCAATTTTATCTCCAGGCAGACCAATCACTCGTTTGATATACAAGTCGTGTCCACTTGAGGAGTCGGGATTGTTCACTGCTGATTTGAAGACAATGACTTCACCTCGCTCAAATTGTTTATCTAAAAAGTTTATCCAAAGATTATCTCCATCTTGGATGGTTGGTTGCATTGATGTCCCACTGACTGGGATAACATCTGCCACAAAACTTCTAGTCAACAGAATTCCAAGACAGATAAGTAGAAAGGTCCATCCATTAAAGACCTTTCGTGAGTGTTTTAATATTTTTTTCAAAAAGAACTCTCCTTGTTTTTGATAAACTTATTTTACATCTTTTAGTGACGATTGAGGTAGTCAAAATATTCTTTCAATTTCAAGTCTGAATCAAATTTGTTTTGAAATTCTTTAGGGAAGAATGGTTTTCTTTTGACCACTACAAATATTTTCTCTCCTGCAATTGCTTCAGAGATGAGGTTTGCGTGTTGAGAATTATTACTAGTTAGTTCTTCCTCTAATTCAAAACGATTATTCTTCTCGTAAACAAATAACTTCGTTTCATCTAGTTGATTTGTTTCTGCTAATATCTCCAGAGTTTTGATTAACATTTCTTCTTCTTGAGAATCTTTAACTTGTGATAGTGTTACTGTGAAAGTTGTTTTTTCTGCAACCAAGAAAATATTACGATGATACTTCTGAAGAAATTGACTTAATCTCATCTGACTGAAGTGAGTTAACCAAAATTCTTTCTTCTCAGAAAGTTGTAAGTCCTTATAAGGTTTACCCTTCAGTTGAGAAATTGCCACAAAACCTTTTTCTTCTTCCTCTACAATAATTTCAGAAAGGTGAACAATAAATTCTTTGAGGTCTTTGTGAAATGTTAAAAGTAAGAAGTGTTTCAAGGGAAGTCCTTCTGTACCAGTTAGAGAAATGTGGATTGTTTGGTCACTCACAATTGTTTCAAATGTGAGTTTCAGATTTGAAGTGGTAAATTTGTCTTCCTTAAAATTCAAAACTCTCAATTGACTTTCTAAATTTTGTAATTCATCTGATAGATTAAATTGGTAAAATAATTCCACAAGAGAAAAGTCTTTGATAACTTTCTTAGATGTAACTTTGCTCCAAGTTTTTATTCCACTCCAGAAAAAATCAACAATTAATACAAAAACAATTACTGAAATAAAGATAATTCCAATCACCAATTCTTTATCCATTCAATCCTCCTATTTTATTTCACTCCTATAACAGTTAGAGGGAGGGAGTTGAAGAAATACCAACAGCCCATTTCTCTAATGTACTCTAAAACATCTTTATATTGGTCTTGCTTGAACCAATCATTAAAAATGTAAATAAATTCAACTTTGTAACTGAGTGGCTCAAACAATTTTTTGTATTCCAAAAGTTTAAAGTGACAACTAGCCAACTTTTCATCAACGGAACCACTACTATTCTGGAATTTCTTTTCAACGATATAAACTGTTTGATTTTGTTTGTTTATAAAACATTCATCAGGTCGCCAACCTTTAGAATTGTAATTTTGATAATGAATTCCTTGAGGTCTTAAAAACTGACTGTAAATTTGATTTTGAGGAACAGACCAACCAACAAAACAATTATCAAAATAAACTTCAGAACCCAAAATTGTGAATCCATTTTGTAAAAGAGAGTGATTGAGAGAGGTGGCTTGTTCAAACCATAAACCATTTTTATTTGTGTTCGCACCACCACCACTTTTATTAATTTTCCTCATTCACTTACCTCTCAAGATTTATTTTTGTATTCTAGATATTCCAATGCTTTTCTAGTTGAAATATCATCTTTGTTAAAAAGTTGGTCTCCAATTTTCACAATAGGAACTGGGGCAAAATTAGAAACTGATTTTTCAGAGAAACCAAGTTCATCACAAAAGATAGTATAAACATTTTCTGTATCATAATCTAAAATTTTGATTTTGTTTAATCTGTTGTTTTTTAAACACCAATCAAACAATTCTAAAAGATAAGTTTGATACCCACTCAACATTTCACGTTTAGAAGCAACAAGTGTAACAACAGATTCATCAACTAATATTTTTTGGAAGTTTTGAAATTTCTCACTCAAGAGATAATTGAATTTTTCTTTCTCACTGAGTTTTGAGAATTCTTCACTTTCTAGAAAGTCTTTTGTTTCTTTTAACTCACCACTTAGTTCCTCAAATTGTTTCTTCACATCTGCAACAATTTCAGAAAGGTCTTCATCAATTAGTTTACAGAAATCTGTAACATTTAATTTTTTCTGACGATTGATTATCTTTTCATCAATTTCGAAATAAATTTCACTATCTAGTCTTTTGAAGATTCCATAAGTAAGTTTAAAATTCTTTGTCACTAAATTTGCTCTTGAACTATCATCTATTTTTTGTTTGTTGTATAAAATCTTCAGTTGTTCATCAGAGATGAAATCATTAGATAATTCTTTTTTCAAAAGGCCATTGAAATAATTACTCAAAACATTCCACTTTCTAGTTTGAGCTATTGTTTTAAAATTCATTGCTTCTGAAGTGGTGATTGGATGGCTCAAAATTTCAAGACGATTGAAGTTAAGCCGAATTCCTAACACCATACCAATTAAGACAAAAATCATAACTACCAAACCAGTAACAACTAACAATCTCCCAAGGAAACTTAATATATCAAATAAATTCATTGTTTTACCTCACTTTTTATTTTAAATTTGAGAAGGTCTTTTCAAATTGACCTTCATCAACAGTTTCTTCATCATCATAAACATTTGACAAAATAACATCTCCAGTAACTACAGGTACAGTTCGATAAACCTTTTTCGTATTCTTCCACTTCACTTTAATAGTTACAGATTTACCTTTCCATTCTGGAATAGTTTCAGGAAAAGAATCAGGTATCTGTTTTTGTTTCAGGAGGGGAAGATTGTTTTCCACAATAGATTGGATTCTATCTACAATCTCTCCCTCCTTTTTATTGTTATAGGAGAATTTGCGTCCCTCTTTATCAATTACAGAGATGGAGGTGGTGGGTTTATCATTCTTGATATAAATGGAAACAAGATACTCTGATGGATTTTGATTTGTTTCCTTACGAAGTTTCTGATTGTGATGAACCAAAAGAAGTCCAGGAACCCCAACAATTAGTAATACAAATAAAAGAGGAGCAAAACAATCTAATTCGTGTTTCTTAATAAATTGAATAATTTTGTTTTTCATTTATTTTCTCCTTCATTTTACCTTCCTCTATTTTACCAAAAAGCAACAAAAAAATCAACCCCCTTAAGGACTAACTTTGTTAGTTATAGAGTTGATTCTTTTTATTATTTCAGTTCATTTTGTAAAGTAGTTGTGTGCGTGGTGTGTGTACAGATGCCGCTATCCCAAGGAGTCACTAAGGACTTCCAAGGGAGCGACTTCGTGGTGTGTGATGAACTGAAATATTGAAAAATAAAAATTAAAATTTTCCGAGTTCACCACACTCGACACCGCACACTGCTAGATAAACTAGCGTTAATATCTAGTTTTACTAAACTAGTAAAAATTAAATTTTTGTAAGCCAATCGCTTACGGGACTGATTTCAACTAAAAGTTAGAGTATCAGTCAACTCATAAAATTTTGTTTTTGCAATATTACGTTTTTATTGCAAGTGTTTTTGAATAATTTGTCACGTTCACAAATTACTCGTTAAGCTGTTTTCTAGTTCGTCACGTTCACGAACTAAAATTCAACTTTGTGTTAAAATGTTCGTCACGTTCCCGAACACTTAACGTTTTAATAATTTCTTACGTGTTCGAAATTATTCAATTTTTAAATATCTTTAGCTTTAAGATATTTTTGATGAGAAATGATTTTAGCTTTAAATCATTTCCTTAATTTTAGGTGTTGCTGACATAGCAGCAAGTAGTGCCACACCAAGAAGTGCAAGTAGAATACTTACGCTGCTTGAAGTTCCGGTCATCGGAAGACGACGACGAGATGTTACATTAACTACTGGGGCAACTGGTGTTGGAGTAGTTGGAGCTGGAGTTGGAGTTTCAACTTCCAATTTTGGTTGCTCCACTTTAGGGGCAGGAGTTTCAGAAACTACTGGAGTTTCTGGTTGAGGAGTTTTAGGTTCTTCTGGAGTTGGAGCAGGGTCAACTGGCTCTTCAACTTTTGGTAACTCCACTTCTGGAGTTGGTGGAACCTCTTCCTCTTCAGGAGTAGGAACTACCAGTTCATTAACTGGTGTTTCTGTGATAGGAGCTGGTGGAAGATGTGTTTCTACATCATCTACTGGCTCTTCAACTTGTGGTTTTTCAACCACTGGTGTTGGGACAACTGGTGTCTCAACAGGAGCTTCAGTGACAAGCTCGTTAACTTCTGTCAACGTAACTGTACCTGAATTATCAACATTAACATTGTAGACTTCAGCATCGTCTACAACAATATCTTCTGCAACAGTTACAAGCTCATTAAGAGTTGTAACTGTTGCAGTATCAGCGGAAGTGAACACTGCACTTCCGAAAACGATTGCGATTGTTGCAACGAGTGTTGCAATGAAATTTTGTAATTTCATAATTTCCTTCTTTCCGCCCGTCTACACAGGCTTTTTTATTTTTCAAACTAATTATATATTAAAAAAACATTTTCTTTATTTTATTTCTCCCCTCTGTAACAATTTCAGAAAAGAACTCCCCTGTATCAGTTTCAGTTGAGTAATGCTTCTGTATTTGTTGGAGAAAGAGAACTATAATTTTGAAAATAAAATAAGTCCTTAATGGGACAGGAAGAAGGAATTTTTATGAAAAATTTTATTGTTATTTTTGGTCTGTTACTCCTCACCCTATTTTTTATATCAGTAGGAATTGGAATGGTTGTTGAAAAAAATAATGACATAGATGAAGATGAAGGCGAGATAATGTTTACAGAAGAACCTACAATGATACTCATTTCCACCTTACCATTTGGTTTAGCACTATGCAGCTTTGGTTTCTTTGTAGAACAAATCATTCATCTTATTTTCTAGAGGTAACTATTACCTCTTTTTTATTTTGTTTATAATTTAGAAAAATAAATAGTGAATATCTATTCACAAGAAAGAAGGAAATCTTATGAAAAACTTAAAATCAACTCTTGAAAATGTAAAAATTAAGAGTTACAACTTTTTACCAACTCTGGCAATCGTCACCACTGCAACAGTTTTAGCAGGACGAGTGAGAAGTATCCACCCAATTTATGGGTTACTTTTATTTATCTTTTTACTACTAGCTTACAGTGTTCGCCATCTGGCAAAAGAAGAATTGATGGAGAAGACGAAACTTCAACAACTTGATTCCAAGGCTTTTGATGTAACTCATCTTTTGATGAAAACAATTGCAAATGATGATAAGGAAGGTCGGAAAAAACTTAGTTACACCCAATTTAGAATTGATGAAGCAGATAAATTATTTAATGACAGATTAATTTATCTCATTAATTCTAAAATCATTTTGTGGGGTCAATACATTCTCCCACTTTTCATTCCACTTCTTTTTGGAGTGATTGCCTTCAAACTAGATGGAACTGATAGTATTGTCTTTTCCATTGTTGGTCTACTTTTCCAATTGAATTTTGTCTTCTTTTCTGTAAGAGATAAAAGTGAGGAAGATTATGTGGGCAAATTGGCAAAAGAAAAACCAACATCAAATGATGCAGTCAATTTCTTGGAAGTCTATCACAAACGTTACGTTTCTGATAAGATGCTAGAAATCGGCTTCTCTCCTGAAACAGTTAGAGAGGCAGAACGATTGATGGGCTGGTTTTAAGTGAATGTTAATTCACCAAACTAAAAAAGAGTGATGAATTATCACTCTTTTTATTTTTATCTTGGATGGATATAAAGAACGGAACCAAGTCCAGCGTTCGGGTCAAACCAACCACGGAAGTTGTTGATGTATTGTTGTCCAAGGTAATTTGACTCTTTACCTGAATCATATTCCCACTGACTGCAACAACAACTGCCACGTGACCATAACCACCATCATCCCAAGAAACAATTGCACCAACCTCTGGTGTTTTATCTACACGGTATCCTTCAGCAGCGGCACTGTAACCCCACTGACCACCGTTCCCCCAATATGGACCAGCCCAAGGAGCGAGTGCTTTTGCACCCCAGGTACATTGACCAACTGGATAACTTTCTGTTCCTGCATAGTTTGGTTGAATGTCTCGAGCACCATCAATGCCAACTCCACCACCACCAGATTGACCATAAGTGGTTGGAGTATAAATTGGTCCTGAAGAACTTGTTTGACTTGCTTTTGCTTCGGCTGCTGCCTTTTCATCTGCAATTCGTTTTTCTTCAGCCAACTGACGTTCTCTTTCAGCCTGTTCAGCGTTTGCCTTTTCTTCAGCTACACGTTTGGCTTCTTCATTTTGAAGTCTTTCAGCTTCACCTAGTTTATCTTCTGCATTAATTTCAGAAATGGCTTTTTCACTCAACAATTGATGAGTTTTATTACTGGTCTCTGAAAGGACTGTTGCAGAAACACCACCATCTTCATTTGATGAGTACTTTTCATTATTTACAAGGGAATCTTGATTTGCAGTATCTACTGTATCTGATTTATTTCCAGAGTAGTAAACAGTTTTAGTTTCGATTGTATTTGAAATAGCTAAACTTTGGTCTACTGAAACCTTATTCACGGCAATCTCATCAGCGTGAGCAGTTTTGTCTTGCTGGTTGAGGTGGTTGGTTAGAATTGCACCAGAAATAATAACTGGAGCAATTAAGAGCATCTTCTTTACTTTATTCAAAAATAGTTCATCTCCTTAATTCATAATCTTTTCTTATTATACCTGTAAAACTATCAAAAGAATGTTACAAAAAGATTACAAATTGTAAACCAAAAGAACTGATTATTCAGTTCTTTTTTTGTTATTTCGTTTTACTACAATCCGCCCTCGCATTTGACTGAACCCACCTCTCTGGAACTGTTTCAGCCGAAGAGACTTCTCTGTAACAAATTCAGGTGAGACTTGTGCAAATCCTGAAACTGTTTCAGTTTTGTGAATCACTGCTGAAGTTGTTTCAGTGGAAATTTTTGTATCTTCATTTGTTTCAGTTAAAGCTTCTTTCTCTTTACCTGTTTCAGTTGGGATTTTCATCCCTTTAATTAATGCAGTTGCGGTAGCATTCTCTGCAAGACCTAAAACTGGAGTTAATCTTTCTACAGCAGTTTCAGGGTAGGATTTAATATTATAAATTTCTGTTGTACCAATATAGCGTCCTAGTTTTGAGTGAAAATTGATTGTCATTGTTTGAGTGAAATAAGCCCCTTTTCGGTATCCTGAGAGATAGGTTTTATCAACCACAATCAAATCTCGAACTTCCTCTTTTAAGAAATGTTGACGAACAAAGACATCAAAATCCTCTGTTGTTATACTTCCATCTGCATATTTTTCAAACAATTCATCTTGCAAATCTGCAAAAGTTCCATTGTACTTGTGTTCCTCAAAGACAACCTTAGAAATTGTCCAACGAATTAGTTTTTGAGCAATAATTAAGATAATAAGACTTACAAGTAGAGTGAGTAGAATATTTCCGTTTCCACTATATGTTTTTTCCATCGTGTGATAGAATTGGGCGAAATTCTTTTCTGTAACTGTTTGAGGAACGAAACCATCTAGTCCAATAGTAAAGGAATATTTATTGGGAACATCAGGTAGGATGCACAATAACACCATCAACATTGGAAGTCCCAACCCTTTCATAGGATTGATGTCACTAATTACTCGAAGAATTGATAGGTTGAACTTCCAGTTGCCTCATAAAGAGATTCATTCTGTCTTTCACTAAGGAATAAATTCTTCATCAGACGGAAGAAAATAATGACAACTAAAATCCAGAACAAATTTTCAGAAAATTTCATAATATTAGAGTAAAAGTGTGGGTCAGAAAAATAGCGAACATCTATCCGAATTAAATTTTGAATGGAAATAGCCCCAAGAACTGCCCCTTCCAAAATAATTAACAACCTTACCAGTTGAAGGCAAAAGAGATTGTAGTATAGATAAAATTTTTCAAAAGTGAATTTCTTCATTTTACACCTCCGTGATTTAATACAATTATTTTACCACAAAATAAATTGTTTGTCAAGTTTAAAACAGTTGATGTTTTCCAATCAGTTCAATTTGGTAATCTTGAGCCACTCGTTTCACCTTAACGAACTTCTTCATCTCTGAACTGGACATCAGACACTCTTTAAATAAATATTGATAACCTGATTCAGTAAACAAATCAACACGTTCAGGACTTGTCAACTCCCCACTGAACCAATTAGAGAGAAGAGTATCCAATTCTGAAACAATTGCAGGGTGGAGAACATTTCTTTCTCAGAAACAAGATAGCCCAATTTAACCACCAACTCAATTAGCTGAAAGAGTTCCACTTTATCCCAACCATCTTGAAGAACTTGAAGAACACGTTCCACTGTCCATCCTGGCACTTCAAACTTTTTCTGAATCAATTCCAGAGGAATGGTGTCAAAAAATCCAGCCCTCAAATATTCATCTAATTTCTTACCACATTCTTCAGCAAGATAGGGTGAGATTGTTTTTTGGTAACGATAACCACTGGTTGTTTTGTAAATAAATTCACGTGGGTCAGATTTGAGAACTTGGTTGAACATCAAATCTTGATTGACAACTTCTGGGAAGACAGAAAGTCTATTTCGACTAGCAAAATTATCAAAACTTAAATCCAGAATCAAGTCACTAATCAACTTCTCAACATTACTGGAGTCTAAATTTATCTTACCCAAATATACAAGGATACCAAAGTCACTTGTGAAGTCCCAATTTTCTTTACGGTAAAATAAATTGTTTTTATTTATATCCAGAAACAAATTGTCTTCTTCAATACTTCGTTCTTTCTTCAAAGAGACCTTGGCAGAAAGTAGGGCTTCGTGGAAACCTTGAATCATTCGTTGTTTGTTGGTTTGGATACTTTCTTGGGAAAGTGAACCTTCTGAATGTTGGTTATTTTGGGGGTTGGTCATAAACTAGTCACCTCTCTGTATTTGTTTCAGGATTTGGGTTTCCCTCACCTGGAATTGTTTCAGTTGCGGAAAAATAATTTTCTTTTTTTCAAACTCATTATAATTCTTTTGAAAAAATATTTTTAAACCCGTTTGGGTAGAAAGAAGGAAATTATGAAAAACATCAACACTATGCAATATATGGAAAATCGCAATGACGAAATTCTTTTTGAAGAATTTTTGGAGCTAACTGAACGTGAGTTACGTTCAGCAGGAATCCAACTATTGGAACGTGTTACAGTGGGAAACTTTACTTCTCACAAATTTACTGATGGTGACAATAATGTGTACACCATCAAATCTTGGTCAAGTGATAATGGTGGGAAATACCCATCAACAATTGACAAATTTTACTTTAACGGAATTGAGACTAATGCCTCAACTCCAATGGCTCACTATTAATTAAAAACAGGTTTAACCTGTTTTTTTATTTTGGTAATTGCTCTAAATAGATTTTAAATTCAGCTTCAATATCATTAACAATTTTAAGTAAATCTGGTCTTTCAACAAGAACTTCTTTTCGTAAATAATCAAGAAATTCAAAGAAATTTGTGAACTCCCTTTTACAGTCCCAATACCATTCGTCAGGTTTACAAACTTTCAAAGTTGTATGAGTCTCTCCAACAATTGGGGTAGAGTATTTAGGGGTTTTATCACCCGTGTCTTCTAGTTCCCCTTTCACAATAAAGCCAATTGTGTGTTTAATGTTCTTGAAAAGTTTACGTTCAGGATAAATAACGGTGGTATTTGACTTGTAAAATCTTTGTTTTTGTAATTTTTTCAAAACCAAACATAGACGCTGCCACAGTAAAGTGAGATTTCCCTAAGTTAGTAAGTGTCATTTCAATACGACTACGATTGAGTGGATTGGTTTTTGCCTTTCTTGTCCAAAAATCTGGCAACATCAATTTCATCAACCCATAAAGTAATTGAGCAAATGTATTGTGCTCATCGTTTTGATAGCTAATTTTCCATTTTGTCCTCAGTTTCATTTTGTGTCCTTCTTTCTGTTTGTTGTATTTTCTAAAATTATAAGACTATTATATCATTTTGGCTTTCTCCTGTCAAGTGATTTTTTTATTTTTGTGTGTTTGTTTTTTTATTTTTGGTTTCAAGCTGTTATATTATTAATTAAAATATTTATATATAACAATAATATTATTTATATATCCTTCTGTAATTATTAAAGTAATTGAATTATGATATATCATAAGTAATTATTAGTTATGATATATCTTAAGTTATTATTAAGTATGATATACTATAAGTTATTTTTATTAGTTATGATATATCATAAGTTATTAATTAATTATTTATATCTAAAATAATTATTATTAATTAATAATATAAGTAATATATATAATATCAATTATTATTATTTATATTTATATATAAGATTATTTATTAATATATATTATTAACTAAAATAATCTTAAATTATAAAACACGCACGTGTTTTTATAAGGTGAGGGAGCTTCGCTCACCGAACTATACACTATTGCTCCGTAGGAGCTTTTATATATTATTATTTAAATATATAATATATTTTTTTATTAATATTTATTTATTAATTATTAATATTTATAACTTTATGCAGTCTCTTACTGATACAGAGCGAAGCTCTTTGTACTGGTCCAGACTGTTTATAGATTCTGAGAGTGAATTTGTTGTTTGTAAAAAAACATTATATCGCAAACCTTTGACCTTGTCAAGTATTTTTTTAAAAAAACTTTTTTTGTAATTAACTCTTGACAAGGTGATTTTTTTATGTTAAGCTATTCTAGAAAGTGAATTTGTAAGTGTTTTTGTTTGTGTGATGAGATTGTGAAAATGTTGTATAATAAAAACAGTAAAATAACTTTGGAGGTAAAATTGTGTTAGTTTTGTTCAAGGAATTAAAACCAAAACAAGGTGAGAAGGCAAAATTTAGATTTAAACCACTATTGGCATTTGATGGCACAACTTACAATCTAGACCAATTGCACCTTTTGTTTTCAAAACAGTTATCTGACAAAGAATCCGTTATTGCCCTAAAACGATTCTTGTCCAGCCCAGATAACAAACATTTTTACGATGTGGCAGATGAATTCCTCCACGTCTCTAACAATTACAGGGCGTATCCTATCCTGCAAGAGATTCAGAAGTGGGGTTTCAAAATCATCAATGACTTGAAATGTGGAAAATTATGCAGAAATTTCGCATATTCAATCACAAGTGGTGATGAACAAAATAAAAAACTAGAGTATCAAGAATTACAAGTGAATTATTGTTCATCACGAAACACATCAAGATTCAGTCTGGGTGATTTGGAACCCCCTTACTTTAACAGTTCCAGAGAGGTGCGTGAAAGTGATAAGAATTTAATTTTGTTTTATTTTGATTTAGAATCACCACATCACCAAAAATCAGTTCAACCCAAATTGGTAAAATATTCAGAGTTGTATTCTAAGTTGTGGAACAAAGAACGTGAGAGTAGTATTCAATATGCTCAAAAAATCAAGGTGAAAGTGGCTAGGATACAAAATCAAACCATCCGAAAACGGAGAATGAAATACTCAACAATGGCTGGTTGGGTAGTCAGAGGATTCGAACGATATGAGTATCTCAAAGTCAAAGATGAACAGGAATACATTCGTGAAAATTACTGTGGTGTGAAATTGAAAGGGTTCAATCGTACCATCAATCGTTTCAAGAGACGTGATTTACAAGAAAGTTGGGATATTTCCAACCGAAGACGTTCCACAAACTGGAAGGAGTGTACCAAACGTAAGAAACAATACAAAGGTTAAAGGGAGGAGGAAAATAAATGTTAATGTTGCCAATTGCTTCTGGAGGTGGTTCCAAAGTAAATTTTCAAAATGTAATTATTCCAAGATTAAATACATCTAACCCAACCATCTCAAAAAGTGAATTGGAAGGTTTGATAGAGTTACCACCTGTTCACTGGTTGGAAGGAATTTATTTAGGTAACAATCACTATGGAAACAATTTGACTGAAGGGGAGAAGATTTTAAATAAATTTGTTCGTCAAGTTTTCTTATCCCTTAAAGCTATCACTAGTAACGTTACTCAAAACAACATTACTCTACCTGCCTGGCGGTCTCTCTTTGAAGTTACAGTTCTTTTTCGCACTCTCTCTCAAACAGTTACAGTGACGAAGGATGAAAAATTATTCACTGTACTTTTGCAACGATTTAAAGATTATGGTGAAATTAGTAACTATCGTGGAGAAAGAAATATTCCTCTCAATGTCTTAGAACTTCAAACAATACAGAGTACTTCCTAAAGAACTTTGTTTGGAACAAGAGTACGATTGGTTTAACCCAATTTTTCCTCCTCAACAGTTGAAACGAATGAGTAAATCCTTCCACCCAAGTTTTCGTGATTTGGTGGAACGGACAAAGGAAACAAATCACGAGCTAACTCAATTATTAGAGTATTATAAGTTGGCAAGTAACGTCCTTCATTTCACATTCTTGACAGACTCCCTCTCTGAATCAATTACAGCAGAGGAGATTCTGAAATTATCTAAGATGGTGGCTCGTGAATTTCTGATAACCTATTTTGACTTAATGATTGAGATGTATCAGAGGAATCAAGATGAACAAACAAAAATAATTTTAAGTTTAACAAAACAATTGCGTGATGAGGTGTACTTGAAGTGGTAATGAGTCAGAAAGAATATTTATTCAAACTTTCAAAATTAGATAAGGTTCAGGTGACTCAAATGACACTTGTAGAATATCTGTTAATCAATCAAGATAAAGATATGGTACTCAAAAGATATTATAAAAACATTTGTAGAACTAGTATTTTTGAACTGATACTATTCTTGGTATCTTATTTGTTCTTATATTTTATTGTTCCACCAAGTGAATTTTTAAACATCTTTCATAATTCAGTGAACCCTCACAATCATTTTATCTACTCCATCATCCTCTCTGTTATCGTCTGGGGGATTGTTGACCTCCTCTTCTGGATTTATTTCAGGAGTGAGTTGCAGAAAGTTGGTAGAGAAGAATTGATTGATGAAGTTATTCAGACTATTTATAAGGATAGAAAAGGAGTTCAACTGCAACTTTACTCAAGTAACAGGTTGTACTATCCTTTCCTAAAATTAGAGTTTGATAATTTAGTGGATTGGTTCACAGCACAAAATGAATTTGAGAATCCTGTAACAGATACAGAAAAAGAGTGACTTGAATCACTCTTTTTTTATAAAATTATTGAATTAATTTTAACGTACAAAATGGAAACTTATAAAATCAAATTCATCTAAAACGAAACTGACTTCTTCTTCAGTTAAGTGGAATACCTCTTGAATTCGTTCAAAAGAGTCTTGTGGATAAAAGTTTCCAGCCATTGTATTCTTAAATTCAGCTAAAATCTTCAAAGGTGAACAATCTCGAAGTGAAATTGGAAAGTTGTATATCAGACTGTAAAGGTTCAACTCTTGATTGACGAGTAAGAATAACCAACGAAGTGCAGTGGTCAATTCTGTCTTCAAGTGTGCCTTTACTTCCTCCTCTGAAATTATTCCAGAATAGAGTCCCAGGACTGTAACTTTTAAAGGGAGGTAGTGCTTATGCTCTAACAGTTTCAGGAAGGTATCAGAATCTAATGGTGGTTCATTACCAAATGGACTTTCAAATAAAAGAAAATTGTTATGAAACCACATTTTTTGTTCTTTTTGAACAATCAATTGAAATTTATCTTTATTCAAATCGAAAACCAAATTCTCCTCAAGGAAAACATTTCCATTTCCACTAAGTTTCTTGATAAAACGATTTAGAGCTGATTTTGAGAAATTAACATTACTCATTTCTTGTTCAACGATTGAATGAGCAAAACTTGCAAAATTTTCAAACACTTCATTCTTTGTCATTTGAGGTTTAATGTATTTTGGAAGTTGTTTTTTCATTTGACCAGTTACATCATAATATTTCAAATCTTCAAGAAGTTTAGAGACTTCTTCTTGATAAAAAAAATATTAATTAAATTGTCTAGATTTTCTTTCAACCAATTTAGTTTCTGAATATAGTTCCCCTCTTGTGAGTTATTGACTGTTTGTTTTGTAATCAATAATAGCCCTTCTTTCTTTTTTTATTTTATTAAATTATAAATTAAAAAGACTCAAGAAACCTGAGTCTTCCTTTATTTGACTTTCATTATATCAGATTGTGTTTTCTTATTCTTCATTATCTTCTCGAACTTTTTTAGTTTCAGCAGAGTGAGTTTTTCTTGGTAAAGAGTTTCTTTTCCATCTTTAAAAAAATAGTTGATGAAAATCTTCCAGATTTGATACTGTCTTCTACATTATCAAAATAACTATCAAACTTCATCTCCTGACTCGAAACAAATTCTAAATCAGACTTTAAAATTCTCTCCATTGCGTAAATGTTGTTTTCTGTAATTACCTGTTCAGTGGATAGTTTCTGAGTTAGGAAAACTTGATTGGCAATTAGAATGGTAATTAAAATGACTAAACCTATCATTGGAGTCACAAAGAAAATTTTAAACAAATCCTTTCCTTGATTGTCTTGTGGATTTTTATTCATAATGAAACCTTTTTTTGAATTATTTATTATTTAAAGTATATCATTTTTATCAAACTGTCAATCAAAAAAAGAGTAGACTTAACTACTCTAGACACTTCAAGAAAAATGGTTTTTCTTTCAAAAATTCTTCACCAAATACTGATTCAACTTCTTCTTTGGCAAAATGGAACAGGTCATTAAGGTGGGTGAAGTAGACACGTTCCAAATATAAGTCAGTTTTGTTTGGAACAACAAATTTCAGATGATACATCTCTAAGATATTTATTCTCTTGATGTTTTTCATATTTAAAAAAGTTGGTAAACAATGAATAGAATCTGAAACTTCAATTGAAGACTGGCTTGTACTGTGGGTTATAGTTGCCCACTTCATAATGTCTGTAATCTTTTTCCTCAACTCTTGTTTCACTTCCCCTGCTGAAATAACTCCAGCATAATGTTTCACAACTAGAACTGATAAAGAGGTGTAGGGATTTTCTTCCCCATCTTTCATTTTCTTTTTCAAATCCTTACTAAAACTTTTTCCTGATGTGAAAGGGTAGTCTGTGAGTGAGAAACCATTTTTGTAGGGACTTGAATATTCTATAAAATTGTAGAGAACTAGTTTTTTCTCTTTCACATCAAAGGATAGGGTATCATCCAAATCTTCCTCGTTAAAATCTGTAATGGTGTCTCTCAAAAGAGCAAAAATTTTACTATCTGGACTTCCATTGTGGGATATGTATCTAGTTTCTGTTTTTTCTATTAATTTCCCAATAAAATAAGCATCTTTCACTTTCTCTTTTTGCGTCTCTAAAATGTTATCTTTAAAGGTCAGAAAAGTATCCAACTCCTTCATCTGTTTTAGAAGGAGAGTGAACAAATCTTGATAGAAATCATCAACTAATTTATCCAAGTTTTCCACAATGTAAACCAACAAGTCTTGGTAAATTTGAAAACCATTTTTTTATTTTTCTTTACTTTTTTTGTAATCATTTTTCCTTCTTTCTTTTTTTGTGAATGTTTATCACAAACATTTTTTTCTAAATTATAAAAAAAGGGCAACTTTATAGTTACCCTAATATCTTCTGCCATTTTCGTACAACATATCAATATCAGTGTAGTTTTTGATATTGTATCTTTCATCATTACTTGTATTTCCGAGAACAATAATTTTTAAAATATCCTCGTGATGAAGTTGTTTTAGAAAATTAGTATAAACCAAAGTCCTTTCACTTTCACTTGTTACAGGATAAAGTTGGTTAACAGTTTCAACTAAATCATCATCCAAAAACTTAATAGCACTTTCTTTGTAAGGAGCACTAGATAGTTCTAGAAAGTAATACTTCAGTACATTGTCACTCAATTGAAAGACTTTTATCATTCTGAACAACATTTTATAATCAATTTGAAATTCAGATTGAGCTAATTTTTCTGCAAGTGTTTTTTCAATGGTTGTAAAGTAGTCATTCAACTTTACTCCACAAATTGGAGTTCCTGAATATCTAGGGATAAGGTCATACTTATTGCGCCTCAAGATGAATCCAGCTAAGTAATTAACTACCTTACTTTCCCAAAAATTACGATTGGTGTCACTGAGGTTCCCTTTCTTCATCTGTTCCAGAGAGAGGAGATTATCTTCAAGTATTACATCAAAGTCTAACTCTTTCAAAGTCATTTGTTTTACAATGTCCTTGTAGTAATCTTGAACAAACTGAAACACTTCTCCTGCACCAATTCCAGACTCAAATTTCTTCAGGAAAACACTATCATTATTCAACGGATATAACCATATATCATCAAAAGTAACAATTGCTTCATTCTCTGAGAAGTCACCATAATGTAACCAGTCTTTGAAGTTGTGAACTTTCAAACTAATTTGATTTTTTGAGTATGAGTAGCAGAGACACAACCACCCTTCAACATTTAACCTTGATGGTCTACTTAAAATTTCAGATAAGTTATTCTTAAAAGTCAAAGTTGAAGTTGAGTCTTGATTGAACCACTTGTCAATTTCTTTCAAAATGTGCTGGTATTCAAAAATCCCAGCAATATAAGAACTGTCAAAACCAGTTCCTTCATTAGTAATCATTCATCCTTCTTTCTAGTGACTTTTTTAGTCACAATTTATTTTTGTAAATTATAAAAGACCTAGATTACTCTAAGTCTTTTTTAACTTTGTTGGTGATACAGAAAGCTGGATAACTGTAAGGTGATACAACTTTTCCTCTCACTTCTGTAACAATTTCAGGAGAAAACATTTCTGAAACAATTTCAGTAATAGTTTTTTGAAACTTTCACAATTTCAGAGGGACGAATATCTTCTTCGTCTATAAGAGATAAGAATTGAATGGTTAAATTGTAGTTACTTAAATCTTTTTACTGAAAGTAACTTACTTTGAAACTCATTCAAACTAAATGTGATTTTTTTCCTCATTTTTTTCCTGTATAAAGAAACAGGGATACAAATATTAACATTTTTCATTTGAGTGTTTTTTTAAATGTTTCAAGAAAATCACAAACAAGTTTATTATCATCTTTTCTTACCTTATCTTTTGAAAGGTAAATAGTGATACTTTCTAAGAATCCTTTCATTGTTTCAGTGATGGAGTTATCTTCAGTTTGAACTTTCGAAAGTTCTTTTGAATACATCTCTCCCAAAACTCTTAGCAACTCAAGGTAGTTGAATTGAATCGTGTACTCATCCCCAACAAAGTTCAACTTCACTGGCGTTTTGAGCTTTTCTTGATGATATTGTAAAGCTGTTTCTTCTAATTGTTTGTAGATTTGATAATCATTCGCAAAGTGTTGCAAATCATTCTCGGTTTTGAACAGTTGACTTAGTGGTACTTTGGTTGTGTTTAAAAATTCTTTCAACGTTTTTACATCAAAAATTTCTAGAAGGTGAGTATTTTTTGAATACCAATTCCAAACCCACTTTTGTCGCAAATCATCAATTGAGATGATGTCTTTGTTGTAAACATCCTGCCAGAAAAATTCTGTAAGTTTGTTGTACTGAAGATGTTTAATCAACACCTCTGCATTAATTTCAGGGTAGGCAGCAATCAAGTTTGTGATAATTTCTGTTTTCATTCCATTCAAATTAAGATATTCCAATTCCTTCACAAGACTAAAACCTCGAACTGTTGTTGGTAAATACTCAAAACCTTCCTCAGTTATCTCCTTAGTTAAAAGTAAATATTGAAATTTGATGGCATCTTGAAAAACTTCTTTCAGATAACTTTTGAATTCTTCCTCTGTAATAATTTTAGTATAGAGGGCAACCAATAAATCAACAATGTGATATTTAGGGTCAAAATCAGCACCGTCAAAAAACAAATCACCATTAAAAAGTGGAAAATTATTATGGTAATATCTATACCTAATTTCATTTTCAATGATTTTGACGTAAGTGAATTCAGTAATTAACTCTAACTGCTTTGTTTGTAGGTTGTAAACAATTGGCATTGAAGAAGATTGACTATAAACTTTCTCAAATTCTTCAAAGGCAAGTTCACTAACCAACTCACCAGATAAATTAAGATTCGTTAAAAGAAAGTAAGCAAGGGAAAAATCCTCTTTTAAAAAAAATAGTGATTTTTCTTTTTTTCGCATCTTGGTTGTAAAGTTCAATTAATTTTACAAACTTTTGTTTTATCTTTTTATTGAAATCCAAAAACGAAACTGTTTGAAGAAATTTTTGAATTGATGTATCCACAAAATTATCAATCAGTGGCTCAAGATTGTCCCGAATTTCTTTCAAGACATTTTCATATTTTACAATATGGTTGGGTTTCTTCCAACCGTTCTCCTTATTAATCATTATTCCTTCTTTCTAGTAGACTTAAATCTACTTTTTATTTTTTTCTAAATTATAAAAAAAGAAAAAAAGGTACCTCAGTACCTTTATTTCAATAGTCCAATTTTGATTAGCTTTTCCAAATCTTCTGCAAACATTTCTGCTAGTTCATAAAATCCAACTTTAGAACAATCATAATATTTTACAATTCCAAGTAAAGTTTCTGGACTGAGGTTGGGGAACAACTCGCCCATTACAATGTAAGGAGAGTTTTCCTCTTCTGGAACAGAGTCTAGTAATTCAAAGTTTTTTGTTTTCTGATTGAAAACAAATTGTTTAAAACCCAAGCCATCACTTCCACTTCCAGGAAATCCACAAAAGTGGTGACTCATTTTTTTGGATAAATCAAAACCAAGATACATTGGAAATCCATTTGTCAACAGCAACTCACACTCCAAAACACCTTTAGTGAAGTTCGGGTGTTGTTCACAATGTTCCCAAAGACTTCTCAAACGTTCACCACCATAAGTTCTCAAAAAGAATGAGTCATAAAGTAAGAACTCAAATTGCAGAAATTCTTCTACCTTCTCAATGTATCGCTCCCTGTCTGAAACAATTGCAGCAAGAGAGGAATACAATTTACCTTCCTTAGTTTTGGAAATACTTTCTGTTGTAATCAAATTTTACTACCTTCTTTCTAGTAACTTTTTGAGTTACATTTATTTTTGAAATTATAAAAGAGTGATGATTTATCACTCTTTTACTGTTTTATATAAAGAATAAAAGTTTGTATAAAAATCATCACTGTTAAATAGCTTAGTAATAACAGATTCATACATTGAGTTAAATAAAAAAATTTGGATGATAATTCCAAGCCACACAAATCTAAATTGTCTTTCAAGAAAAAGAATAGTTTTTTTCAAAAAGTTTCCATTTTTTTGAAGTAATAGGAAATGATTTCTTTTTCTTTCTTGAGTGAAAACTTAGAATGATATTCTATGAGTTTTGCAGATAATTTCAAGTTATCTTTAATCGTTAAGTATAAAGTGTAATCAATGTGACCATCAATATTTGATAAGGATTCTGCCAACCTTTCTTCAAAATCATCAGAATTCTTAAATTCCAAAACTCTAAATGGAATCCGCTGGGTTAAATCTGCTTCGGCTGAAAAAGTTACCCACTTAAAAAGCATTTTAGTATAGTATTGAATTAAAGCATTTTCAATTAAAGTTATGTTTCCACCATCTTTCTGTAATTGTTTAAGAGCGATAAGGTTTTTCTTGACTAAGATTTCGTGATTAGGATGTTCAACTGCCAACCTTTTAATTTTACTTTCCAGTTCAGTTATCATCAAATCACAAAACTCAACTTCAGTTATACTCTTTGAATCAATTTCTTCCTGATTTTGAATCATACCTTGATACCAATCCCAACTAATCAACTCAATATCATCAAGTAAAATAAGATTGAATTTTTCATCGTCTTTAAAAAAATTTTTAGATGCAACATCATTTTCATTAATAAATTTAAGTGAGATTTCATTTTTTTGAATAAGAATAAGACCAACAACCCCAACCATCTAAATGACTGTATTGTTGATAATTTAATTCCCAATCTAAATTAATTTTTTTAGATTAGAGGATGAATCACCATTCTTAAATTGTTTCAGTTCTTCAATTACGTGATACAACTCACTAATTCCAGGATTGTATTTGTTTGTTTTTTGGTTAATCATAATGTTTCCTTCTTTCCTTCCTAATCAAAGGCTTATTTTTCTGAAATTATAAAAGAGATAGAAAAAATTCTATCCCTTCATCTTATCAATTCTAGCCATCTCCTCAATAATGGAGCGAACACGTTCTTTACCAATTGTGTTGATAATATTCACATCTTCTTGGTCAAGAAACTCTCTTGGAAAGAAACCTTCAATGACATCTTTTGCCTTCAATAAGGTTCCAGTTGCTAGGATTGCTCCATCCTTATTGTCAAAGGATTGATTCAATTTTGAAATACTTCTTTCAAAAGCTTCAAGATAATTGTAGCAATCTTGAGTTAACACGAATTGAATATCTCCCAGAGACTCCTTAACCAGCTCAGAACTGTCCTTACTAATCAAATAACCAAAAAATGTTTCTGAAAGAGCAAAGACATTCCCATCATCAAACTGTTGCAAACCAAATTTTCTTGATTCACCTACATAGATGGTATCACTCTGAATCGGTTCAAGGGAAAGTGTTTTATTTCGGACATTGTAGAAGAATTTCTGAGCTAACCCACTTCCTGTAACAAGTACAGTCAAGGAATTCAAAAATTCTTCCCACTCTAATTGGTCCGAAATTTCTGAGAACACATTGTTCCAAAATTTATACCCTGTATTCTTCTTGAATTCAGGATACTTTTCAATCATTAGTTTTTGGTGGGTATTTTCAACACACTCATCCATTTCATCAAGGAAGTGAGTAACTCCCTCTTCTGAAACAGTTACAGATGAAGATGAATCATCCCAACCAACAACTCCTTGATTGATTTGTTCAAACAAAGTGTAAAGAAACTCCATCCCAACAAAATTTCCACTTTCCAAAAATAGTTTGACTAAATTTCGGAGGTCTGTGTTTTTGATACCAGATAAAAAATCTCTGGTTTTTTCTGGTAATTTGTGTTCAAAATAATTTGTTAATGACTTTTCAATGTCACGGTAAGGAACATCTTTCAAAAGTTCCTCTTTTAAATAGGTTTTTAAAAATTTGTTAAATCCATTTATTTCCTTCTTTCTTGTTTTTAATTTTTTTAAAAATTATAAAGTCTCTTAACGTTGACTTTTTTTCATTTTTTTCTAATACAATAAGTAAAAGAAAAAAACAAAGGAGAAAAATTAATGGTTAAAATTCATTCAAACAGTAACTATAAAACCAATCTAAATTTTGAGGATAGAAAGAACATTATGAAATTTGAGAAGTTGTTTAAAACAAACAAGAAGGTTAAACTCTTTTCAAACATTTTTGTTCTGGTTGGTTTGTTGACAATCTTATTTGGACTTTTTGTGGACTACAAACCCTTTCAGCTTTTTGTTCTTGGACTCGTCAACTCGCCAAGAGGTTATTTAGTCTTCCCGAGTGCAAAAGATTCCTTTCCAATCATCCCATTTCTCAGTTCCCTCACTGGAATTGTTACAGTTCGCCTAACTCTCAAATTATTCTTTGAGAAGAAACTCCCTACCTCTCTAACAGCTTCAGAGGAGAAGGCTTTACAGGTTTACCTATTAAGGAATGGAAAAGATTTTGAAATTGAAAAGCTCAACAATTTTGGAGAAGTCTTTTCTTACCGTGAAGTAGGTGGGCAAAAGGAAGTGACTTTCAAATTTGATAACGATGAAGAAATCACCCTTCCAGTTGCTCGAAAAACAGATACTTACTTTGACTCAGTAACAGAAGAAATTGTTGGAACGAGTGTCTTACGGAGAACAGTTCTTACTCACTATCCTAAAATTGGAACCATTGTTGCCAGTGACAAAATTATTGTTCCTAAAAAGAAGAATGAGTTTGAGTCAAAATCTTCAAAACGACTCAATCCAGATGAAATCAAGATGTTGGTGCGAGTAGATAAATCAACAGGTACTCATTACGAAGTTCGAGTAAATGAAGATTGATGAATCATCAGTCTTCCGCCTGTAATTGTAACAGAATTGTCACAATGTAAACAAATAAAAGGATGTAAAATAAAAAAGAAAGGTGATAACATCTAATGAAAGAAATTATCATTGCAACACACAATCAAGGAAAACTAAAAGAATTTAAGGCACTATTAGAACCACTTGGATACAAGGTCCTCAGTTTGGAAGACTTTGATGTACCAGAAATTGATGAACCTTATTCAACCTTTGAAGAAAATGCAAAACATAAGGCTGAATTTTTATCCAATAAATTGAATAAAATGGTTCTAGCTGACGACTCTGGTTTGTGTGTAGATACGCTGGGTGGTCGCCCAGGAGTATTTTCTGCACGTTGGGTACGTGAAGGTGCAAGTAAAGAAGAAAATATCAATCACTTGTGGAGTGAATTGAAGTCCGTTGGAAGTGAGAAAAATCCAGCTCACTACAATACAACGATTGCTCTTGCGATTCCAAATCAAAAGTCTCTTGTCTTCTCTGCAACTTGGAATGGTGAAATCATCTTTGAAGAACGTGGTCAGTTTGGTTTCTCTTATGACTCCGTTTTCTACCTTCCAGAATTTGGTAAGACCGCTGCTGAATTAACTACAGAGGAGAAGAATCAGTATTCTCAACGTACACGTGCAATTCAACAAGTAATTAATTATCTAAAAAAATAAAAAAACTTAGGAAGTTATTGTGAAAGAAATATAGTTTAAGAAGTCATAAAAAAATAAGGGGTCATTAAAATGAGTAATGTATTTACATTGACAACTGAATTAAAAATTGAATAAAGAATATAATCAGTTGGTTGGTAAATATATTTCTGGTTATATTGAGTTATTTAACAAAATTCAAAGATTGACATTTCATAGAATTAAAAAAATCACTATATTAAAAAAATGGAAAAAAATTACTCTGAAAGATAGAGGTGTTATTCATTCTCAACTGAAAGAAGAATTCAACCTAACCAGTCGAGCTATTGATGCAATATTAAGTAATATGTTGGGTCGTTATGAGTCCATCAAAGAATTGAAAAAAATTTGAAAGAAAAAAAGTTTAGAGAAAAAAATATTAAATCTTGAAAAAGAATTAACTAAATTAAAAAAATGAAAGAACTTTACAAAGAATTAACTTGAAAAAAATGATTCTAAAAATTTTAATCACACAAAAATACAAAAATCTAAAAAAATAAAAAAATATATTGGAAACAAAAATAAATTGAACACTAAAAAAACAAAAAAACTAAAAAAATCTTGAAGAGGAAATTAAAACAGGTAAATATAAAGTCTGTTTTGGAACAAAAGATTTACTACAAAAAGATTATGATAAATTTGTTAAGAAAAGGGATAGTGAAATTTATTTTTTTAGGTAGAGCTGGTGATAATGCTTGTAATAATAACTTTCAGTGAAATATAACTCTAAAATAAATCAATTTAATTTTTAGAGTTAGAAAAAGAGATTAATTTGGGAAATGATAAATTTGTTTGTGGTCAATTTAATTTTAATAACAAAACTTATACAAACTTATTAAAGAATTTGCTAAGAACAAAAGAAAGTGCTTTTAACTTATAGAATTAAGTTCAAAAATGGCAAAAGTACTTTTGCAAATTATTTATAACTTTGAACATAATAAAGATTTGTGTGTTACTAGAAACAATTATGGTGTAGTAGGAGTAGATTTTTAATAAAGGTTTTTGTATCAGTGAGTGAAACAGATAAATATGGTAATTTGATAAATACTTTTTAATATAGACTATAGGTATGGCAAGGGCAATCAAACAACAAATGATTTTTCAATGTATAGCAACAAGATTAAAAAGAGTATTGTTTAGATACTGGTAAAGATTTAGTAATAGAAAAAAACTTAATTTTTAACAAAAAGAGATACTTTAATAAGTAAGATAGGTAAGAAATATAATAAAATGTTATCCACATTTGCTTATTCAAAATTTGATTCAATCATAACTTCTAAATGTCTTAAAAACAGAATTTTTCTTACATAAAGGTAAATCCAGCTTGGACAAGTTGGATTGCAAAACAAAAAAATATTGTCCAAAAATGAAATTAAATATACACTCTGGAGCTTCTTATGTTATTGCTCGTAGAGGTATGTTCTTACAAGATAAAATAAAAATAATATAGTATTTCTACTTAACCAGAATAAGACCAAGTGATTGATGTCTGGCTCTGCGTGGAAATTCAAAACAAAATAACTTTTCATTTCCTTTGAAGTTGTAATTCCTCTGTGGTGAAACAGATAAGTAAATGAAATTAAAATGTTCATCTGTTTGAAGATGGAATAGTCATTGTGGTCACGGACGAAAAACAATCTTGAATTATAAAATATATATTATTGCATAATTCTTGTACCACAAATGGAAGTTATTATTAAGATGTCCACAATGGAGTTGATTTCGTTGGTCCTGATGGAACTCCAATTTACAGTTATCGGGATGGAGTGGTAGTCTCTTCTGAAATTGGTCCAGATGGGGGAGAGGGAATTGTTATCCAACACGATAATGGACTTTATTCTTACTCTTGGCACTTACAGTCTGGTTCTCGAACTGTTCAAGCAGGGGAGACAGTCAAAGCAGGTCAGATGATTGGACGGCAAGGTTCAACAGGAATGGTAACTGGGAGTCACTTACACTTTGGTTTGTCAACTGGTTATTGGGAAGGGTACGTCAATCTGTTAGACGACTTATAATTCAAGAAAAATAAAAGGCGGTGATTTTGATTCATTCATTAGTAACATTGTTAGCAATCTCTGGACAACTCGCCACTTCTGGACTTGTTTCAGGGGAGAGGGTTGTTCACGCTGAAATTAAAAATACACACACTGTCCAATTGGTTCGTGGAAGGGAAATTACTGAACAGGACGTTGCAGAAAAGGACTTAAAAGAGTTTCGTTCTGGACAACTTCAGTCTCTTGCAAATTTGAACCTCAAGGACAAGAGTGACGAATTTAAACAAAAGATGGAAAAGGCTTGGACTAAGGGCGAAGTGAAACGAGTGTTTAGTCAGGCAGAGAAAGTTTCTCAGGAGAATAATGAGAAAGACCAACAAGCTGAACAAGAACGGTTAGAGGCTGAAAGAGTTGCAGAAGAGAAACGTCTGGAACAGGAAAAGGCGGAGAAGGCAAAAGCTGAAGCAAATGCAGTGAAGGCAACCCAATCCTCTAACAGTTCCAGTGGAAGTTTCGGTTCTGGAACAGCTACAGGAGGGAAGCAATTTGGACCAAATCAAGCAAGGGAAGCCTTTGAACAAATTACAGCCGATTTAGGTGTAACTGGTTCAGAAAAGCAAATCTGGGAAGATATTATTACTAGAGAATCTGGTTGGAATGTGTACGCCACAAATCCAAGTTCTGGTGCTTATGGACTTCCTCAATCCCTTCCTGGTGAAAAGATGGCTAGTGTTGGTGGAGATTACTTGACAAACCCTTACACTCAGTTGACTTGGATGTATAACTACGTTCGAGACCGTTATGGTTCCTTTGCTGGTGTAAATTGGTATGTTCGTGGTTGGTATTAAAATATAAAATAAAAGGATTGATGATTTGTCAGTCCTTTTTATAATTTAGAAAAAATATTGTAACTAAGAAGTTACTAGAAAGAAGGGTAAGATTGATTACGAGTGAAAAGTCAGACAATTATTTTTCCAGCAAGTAGTGAGTTTTTCTCATATTGTTTCTCTAATAAGATTACAAGTAAAGAGCAACTAAATTAGTTGCTCTTTTTATAATTAAAATAAAATATAAGCCTTTCATTAGGCAGAAAGAAGGAAATTATGATTAACAACACACAAGGAAATTACTTTGTTAAATACACGAGTAAAGCACAAGAAATTTTCACCTCTGAAACATTTACAGATTCAGTGGAAAAATTTGTTGAGAAAAAATTAAGTCAATTTGACTTGAGATACCTTGACTTTAACAATTCTCAATCTGAATTGTTAGATGATAAAAAAGAGGTGGTTTTCTTTAATGAACGTGTAAAGAAAACTCACATCAGTTCAATTTCAGAGCTTCACCAAAATCAACAGTTGGTTTGGGAGGTTGAAAACATCTTTGTTTCTCTATCAAATGTCTTTTATGATTTTGATACCAAAGAAATTGTTTGGGCTGGAAGACCATTTGACCGTTCAATTTACTTTAAGAACACAATTTTACTTTTTAAAGTGGTAGATGGTTTGGTTGGTGAAGAGGTTTTTGGAAAAGTCATTCTCAAATACATTTTTGGATTCATTTCCAAGTCTGAAATGGTTGAGTTGACAACCAATTACATTCTGGAACAGTTCCAGAAATTTGTCTGGGAACTTTCAGAAAATGATAAGGATTTTCAAAAAAATCTTTTTATGTATTGCCCTCATAGTATATTTAGTAAAAAAAGAATACTTTTGATATTTTTAAACTCCAAAGAATTCTTTGAAGAACTTGAATATTGTGGTAAGGAATTTGAAGGTGTTAGGATGACACCAGCCATTCAATATGTGAAGGAAATTTTGAACTACAAGAATGAGGATTTACGTCAAGAATTCTTTCAGTCCCAAATTGGTTTGTACCTTTTAGGAGTTACAAACAAGTCAAATAAGAAATTTTTAAGTTTCTTAAGAGACAATAAGAAAATCTATCTAGTTTCCACAATTAAAAAGGAATTGGGATTGGGAACTGAAGAAGTCCTCTCTGTAATTTTTCCAGACGTGGAACCTAAAATTGCTGCACTGGCAATTATCAAAAAACATTCTCTTCAAAAAATGTTGAGTTCTGTTTCAGAAAATGAACAGTTAATGACAATCGTTTATAACAAGTTATTGGATGACGATTTTCTCATTAAACACTCTGACTTTTTCAAGGAAAACTTGATTGAGGAGAAGGTAAATCTTGATTTGTTTTTCAACAAGGACTGCTTAAACAACACGACTAATAGTCATATTTATGCAGATAGTGATTTGTTAGACCAAATCATCAATTCATCTAAGTTTCATAAAGAGGTTTCTGTAAACCTAATTTATGAAGCCGATTCTTACAGTGACATTAAAGCTCAAATTTGCAAGGATTTGAATTTACTGTTACGTTACAAGTTGAAAGAAACTTGCAACCCCATCACTGTAACTGTTACAGTGGTGAACAATAACTCATCACAAAAAGAATTTGAAACTTTCAAGTTTGAAATGAGTAAATTATTTTCTTATCTATATCCAAATAAGAAAGTAACTGTTTTAAACATAAACTTATCCGACCTCAACCAAAGTGACTTGATTAATGTTGACCTTATTCTTCACGATGAATCACTTCACACAGTTGATGTTCTCAATTCATCAATCTACAACAGATATGTTAATATGGTGAACAATAAATAAAGAAAGGAAAATGGAATAAATGGATTTTCAAACGCAAGTTTTGTTAGCGAAACCGTTTGAACAAGGTTTATCTGCAAATCTTGTTGAAGAATTGTTTCTCCAACAAATTAAAACACAAAAAGAAAAGGTAGAAAACTAATCTACCTTTTTTGTTATTCTTCTACAACAAATCATCTACCATTCGTTTTGTCTCACTTGAGGAATTGTAGATGTTTGATTCGTGAGAAAGAATTTGATTATGTAATTTGTTTAGGTTTGTTTGATTCCCCCCTATAACTGTTTCAGTTGGAACTTCCTCTACTGCAACTGATTCAGAGATGGTTTGAACCAACTGATTCAACCCATTAATGTCAATTTCTGAGTCTTCTAATTTTGGAATTTGAAGTACCAGTTGAGAAGATTCTTGAGTTAATTGTGAGCACTCTGTAACTACGTCGTGAACTGTATCAATTACAGAATGGTAGAATTCCTTTTTATCTCTTTGGTCTTTCAAATTGTAAAATAGTAACTTGATTTTCAGATTTGAATTAAGATTAAATAGAAACTTTGTCAAACTAGTTGTTACTAAACTTGAATAAAGCTGAACAGGTAAGATTAGTTCTTCAACTTTAACATTATCTCTTGATTTGAAACGTTTTAATAAGTAGTGATAGTTAATACCATCTTCAAAAAGATATTTTACAGATTGTAATGTTTTCTTTCTGGAACAGACAATCTTGTCTTCTCCCAACAACTTATTGATAAAGTTTTCAAACTTACTAGGATTAAATTTCTGAAGTTCGTCAAAAAGTTCCCCATAAGAAATATCAAACTCTTCTTCACAAAGTGATGTGATTCTTGAACACCAAATGTGTGGTTCAAACTCTTTCAAACCATCCTTGTTCCAATGTCTTAAAAGCTCCACAATAAAGTCCAGTCTTACTTTTTTACTAGACTTTTTAGGTAAGAATAAATGAAACACTGACTGGTCTTCATTACACAGTATTTTGTTAGCAAATTTCCAGTTGAATTTTTCTGACTTGTAGTCTAAAAACTCTTGAATATAACTTACTCCAGGATAATCTTTAAATGTTTCATAGTTAAGTATTTCCCAATCAAAATCAACTTTAATGAACCACTCAAAATATTCTTCTTTTGTATATAAACCAAAAGGAATATCTGAAAGATAATATTTGGAGTTACCTTTTTCATCTTTATATTCTACAAAGCCAACAAATTCTTCCACTAAATTTTCTTTCACTTCTGTAACAATATCAGATTGAACTGCCTCTATCAACTGTTCCAGAGTTGCCCTCTTCTTAAAAAATTTCAGGAGGGTGATGATGGTTTGTGGACTGAAAATGGTGGTGAAAATTTCCCTAAAGAAAATTCTGTTCTGAAAGTAGTTCTCAGACAAGTAATTTGGTATCAATCCAAACTCCTTTAAAGTTAAGTCATAATAAAGATGAGATTCTTCCCAATCATCTCCCGTCCAGACTGAAAAGGTTTTGAAGATTTTATCTGAGATAACATTTGGAAAAGTTTCCCCTGATGGTAAAAAATCATTATGAAAAACGGCGTCTCTATAGTCTTCATTTGTTAAATCCTGACTATATAACTCACAAATTTGTTCAATAGAATTATCAAAATCCAGTTTGATAAAAAAGTCATTGTGAATATCAATATACTTTTTTTAACAAACTTCTTGACAGAGTGATACAATCCTTCCTCATCTGCAACAATTTCAGAGAGAAGTTGAGTATATCGTACCTCAATAGGAAGACTATAAAAATCTCCCTTTAGTTTTTTTCTTTAAATCTATCAATGGTTCCCTTCTTTCTAGTGATTTTTATCACTTATTTTTTTGAAATTATATTTTTACTGGAGCTAATTTTATAATTTATAAAATCAAAAAAAGAAAGAAGGAAAAAAATGATTTTTTTAAAAAAATATTGTTAATGAACAACAGTTTGATGAGTTGCTCAAAGCTAAAGTTACTGAATTTGTGGAACTGAATGTGGTTCCATTCAAAAAAAAGTATCTGGAATTGTTACAGCTAAGGCAAGACCCTACTGGATTTGTTGCAGAAGTATTGAAGTCTAATAAGACCAAAAAAGATTACATTCCTCCTCGATTTATTCCAGTGGGGGAAGAATTGTTAAACTTACTCTTTACTGAAGAAGCAAAGATTCCAACATTTTATCCAACATTCTTTCCTAATGAACAAATCATCTCTTACCTTCAAAAAGAAGGATTTTTGGACATTGACAAGTTGTTGAAAATTGTTGAGCAAAAACTTCAACAGTATCCAACAGCCAAATTAGAACAAATCCTTTTCTTGACCAAAGAAGAGTCTGAAGATGTATTTGGTTTGAAAGTGAAGTTTGAACAATACCCAATTCCACTTCTTATTTTCACTTCTGTAATGAATGAAAAACAACTAAAGAAGGTGGAAGATTTGTTTGGTGTAACTTTCACCAAAGAAAAAGTTACCCTTCAAAGTATTCCAATTAAGAAACACAAACATTTCACCCTTTCTGAATTTGATGAAGTGGTGGAAGTGATTCAATCTGGAATTGTTTCAGATAAATATGCTTTGGAAGAATACCTTACTCACAACTTTTCTCTGAAGGATTTTGTGGAATTCACAAAGAAACTTCAATTGACGAAGTACAAATATTCTGATGAAATTTATGAACAAGTTTTGAAAGTTTGTGAAACTTCCCCTTTTGAAAAAGGAAAGGTTATCTCCCTTAATTAACAAGTTTAAAAGATGGTTCTCACGAATCATCTTTTTATAATTTAGAAAAATAAATTGTGGTAGAAAACCACATAGAAAGAAGGAATTTATGATTACAAACAAACCACGTGACTTATGGTCTTTTGTGAGTTTAAGATTCCACAATCTTCTTGTAAATTTAAGTCCTAATGATTTTGAGTTTGATGGTCTTACCCTGGAACAATTTCAGAAGAGCCTTGAACTTAGTGAGAAGGGTAAAATTTACAAGGAATCTAATGTTTACTTTGACTGTAAGAATCTGAAGATTGTTTTGGTGAAAGATTTTGATAAGGGAAGATTTCCTATTAACCAATATATTCCTGTTTCCAATTGTTTTGGAATGAGATATAATTGGACCTTTGAAGAAGCTATTGAGGTTTTTCAAAAGGAGCTTCTTGACATTGAAAAAGAATCTTTCAGTTCAAAATTTTAGTGATTTTAGTAAAATTAATCAATATGATTTTATTGACTTAAGAACTCCTTTTTGGACATATTTTTCAAGATAAATCAAGTGATGAGAAAACTTATATCTTTTCAATATTTCATCCAGACTTTTGGTCTGCAAACAATAAATATCGTGAAGTTTATGTTGAAGGACGTTATCATACAATGGTAAAACGGTTTCCAAATTTTCTAGATACTATTCAACATATTAATGTAAATCAAATTTATCATTCTAGTGATGAATATGACAGAATCTTTGAGTGGCTCTATAAAAGGGAACTTGAGAAATTGATTACTTTGTCAGTTGAAAACAAATACTCTAGAATTGTATTTCCAGATGTAACTCAATTGTTGTCAAAGAATACATTTCTGAAACAGATTCAGATATTGTCTGCTGCTGATGATGAAATTTTTGACTGGTTAAGTATCATTCCAAAACAAAAATTGGATAAAGTTCTTCTTCATTTTCTTTTTGAAAATAAGTACTTCAAGACACAACCTGGTTTCACCAAAGAACTCATTAAGAAGATTTACCAGCCTGCATTTGTTACAGATGAGGGAGTAAAGATACCAAGAGCATTTGTTGAGTTCTTTGAACAATCCTAAAGATAAGTTGGTTCAAGAGTTCTTTGTTAAACTTTTTAAAAAATATCAAGTTGTAGTTGATTTTGTAGATTTGCAACTTTATTGTGGCTACTATTCTGTTACTGATAAAGAAGCTACTCAAGAAATGAAAGATAGAATTAAATATATTCTTAATTTCTTGGAAAAGAACACTCAAGGTGCGACAACTAGATTTTCACTTGATGAAAGTAATGGTGTCAATAAAACGGTTAGAGTTCACTTTCAAACCTTGTTGAGTTCTTTGATTCAAACTAAGTTAACAAAATCACCAACTTTAGAAATTGATAGTGTTAGGTACGAAAGAAGAGAAGGACTCAAATCTTATTGGTTTCTTTTAAGTTACAAATCTTTACTTGAAGATGTACTAATGATTTACATTTCAAACAATCCAGAGACAGATAAAAGTATTGATGAATTTATAGACTTGTTTGAAGGTCTCTCAACTATAATGAAAGATTATTATGGTGTAAATGATATTGAGAAATTGATTCATTTAGATAAATTAGCTTATGAAAAAGAAATTGATTTATTAAGATAAATTAGTTTCCAAGAAGAAAGGAATTTATATGATTACAAAAGAAAATTCAGAACAATCACTATCACCATTCCTCCAAAAACTTACTTCTTTAACTGAAGAAGAACTTGAGAGAATTGTAAAAGATTATTTTGAACATAAGTTGAGTTCTCAATTGGAATCTGAACATTTCAAAAATAATGTTGAACGACTTGTGGAAGTTTACAAAGTAGAGTATTGGAACAAGAAACCAATTGATAAAAAATTTCTCAGTTTGGTTAAAATCCCACTCTTCCACACCATTCCAGTATTATTGTTTATTGAGAATGAAATCAAAACAATATCTCCACTACCAAATTTGAACGTCAATAAACATTTACAATTGGTAGTAACTTATAATGAGTATAGAAATTTTGAGGATGATTTTGTTGAACTGTTGATACAGTACCTCTCTGAAATAGTTTCAGTGGAGGAAGTTGTGAAATATATCGCTAATATTATTTCTAACTTAATCAAAAAAATCAATTAATATTAGTTGGAAAAAAATTTCAACTCTTGTTGAATTGAAAGAACTTAGTGAAAAAGGTTTGCTATCTCTTCATTCCTTATCTGATAATCAATTAAAACAATTTTATTTTGAATTGTTAGATAAAGAATATACTGAAGATGAACTTGCATTTACTGCAAAAACCTTTAAAGACTTTATTCTATTCAGACAAATCGCAAAAGAACTTCAGTCACGAAAACAAAATAAAAAGGAAGATTAAAATTCTTCCTTTTTTCTTTTCTTCAATTCCCGTTCTAAAAATTCTTCTGCTGAATCTTTGGTACAGGAGTTATTAAAAGAAAATTCAAATGGTGACAAACTTACAACCTCCCTCTGTAACTGTTCCAGTTGAGGAGTTGTTAGTAAACCAACCAATTTATCTCGTCTTAAATAGTAACCAACAAAACAAATCAAATTTGAAGTTGGGACAGAAACTAACTGCCTTTTAATCTCATCAACAACTAACTGATAAAAAATCTCCAGAATTTCTTCTTTAGAGTTTTTACTACGAAGATATTGAGTAACAATTAAACGAATGGCTTCTTTATATCCTTCACCATCATCTTCCTTTGAAGTGTCCAAAATTTTCAGAATGTTTTCTGGCTGATAGCTTTGAGAACCAAGGTGGAACTTTCCGTCTTTATCAGTAAGATAAATATTTTTAAATTCACTCAAATAAGAAAGGAACCCCTTCCAAACAATTAAGTTAAAAATTGTTTCTGAGTCAAATTCGAAGGGTTCTAATTCCAAGTAAGAGGTTAGTCGCTCTTGAATCTTCTGATTAATCTCCTCATCTGTATCTTTGGAGATACTTTTATAAGACTCAATACGTTCTAAACAACTCTTAATCAACTCTTGATTTTCATTAAAAAGAATTTCTTCTAACTCCTTTAAAATTAAAGGTTTATTTTTTTGATAAAGTCTAACAGTCTTTTTCTAAAATTTTGACTGTATGAACATTCACAATTACTTCCAATCATTTCAATTCCTTTCTAGCAAATCAGCCACAAAAAATTGTATTAATGGTTGCTGTATTTTCATAATGATAACCGTTAAAGTAATCTGAAATTTTATCAAATTTCTGACACTCAGATTTTGCCTTCATAACTACTTGTGGTTTATAACTCACTGTAACAGTTACAGGAAGGGAAAGATTCGTTACTTTATCAAATTTAGAAAGGGTGTGTTCAAGTTCCTCAATCTCCTTTTTACTTTCAAAACTATGTTTGATATTGAAATTAAGGTTGATAATTCCAGACTCCTTTTTGGTATCCTGAATCCACTTAACATCTTTAGTGAAATCCCAATATGTTTTTAAAAGGGTGTCATTAAAGAATTTCTTGATAGAAGTGGGGTTTCTTTCTGTGAAGTAAATATCAAAATCAATCATTATGTTTGAAAACAATCCAGCCAATAATTGAATACTACCAAAAATTGAGTACCTTTTCATACGACTGTCTTCTACACCTGAAAATAAAACCAGTGAGATGGTGATTTTTTCTGAAAAGTCATTAAATACATCACTTGAAATCCTCTTAAAGATTGAAAGGTCTTGTAGTTTAATATTAAACAGATTCATCAAAATTAACAACTTATCAAAATCACTTGCCTCTTTATCTGAAATTGTTTCAGGATAAGGTGGTTGTGTTTTGTTGTTAAGAATGTTAACATCTCGTTTCACAACCCACTTTAGATATTCCTGTAATTTTTTATCATCCAATAAATAGTTAAAAATATCTTTTGGGGAGATAAATAACAACTTGAAAAACTTTTCACATTTAACTTTGTCAAATCCTTCTGTTTGTAGATTTTTTTGAAGAACTTCGATTACTAAATCAAAACGTTCCTTGTAATTCATCTTTCCTGGGTCACAAAAGAGTTCAATTGTTTCGTGAGAACAGTAAAATACAAATGGGATGGTGCTTTTATCTGTTTCAAATCTTTCTTTAAGAATTGGAATCACAACCTTCACCATTGGAATAGGGGTTTGTTTGTTAACAAATAAATCAAAGTCGATGTTAGAATATCGTTTGAAGTCGGTTTCAATTTGATTTGTTAATTCAACCAAACATTCTTCAGGTGTTTGAACTGTGTAATTGAGATATTGACAATTAAAGTCTTTATCCTTGTAACCAGTTATCAATCGTTTTTTGATATGTTTTAAAATAGAACCATCAAACTTTTGATAACAGTTATCTAGTGAAATGTCACCCACTAAAAATTCAAGTAACTCACAAAATTCAGTTTTATCCAATTCAAAAGAACTAATTATCAGGTATCGTTCTTCAAGAAAACTAGATGTTGAACTATAGATTAACTCAAACTGTGATTTGGTGATATTCCAAACCAAAGTATCACTAAAAAATGACTTAATTTCTTTTAAGATAGTTTTACCATCACTACTTAAAAATCGGTAATCATCAACATCAAAATAGAATCCATTAGAGAATTTCTTCTTCTGAATCGTTTGAATAAGTTCTGTTATTTGAGAGTCCAACTCCAAAAATAGATACCAATTCTTTATACTCAGAAATTTTTAGCTCTCATAGATTTAAGTTTATTGTCCAACCCTCCCTCTGTAACTATTTTAGAGAGGAGGTGTAATTTGCGTTCATTCAGAGGAAGTTGATAAAATTGTTCCTCATTCAAATCAAAAGAATTTGTAATCAAAAATTTTCCTTCTTTCTATGTGGTATCCTTTACCACAATTTATTTTTCTAAATTATAAAAGAAAGGACCAAGTTTTTACTTAACCCTTTTCTCTTTTCCTGTTATTTCAGTGACACATTTCATTTTATCGTACTTTCATTTCAATCTTCTTCTGAAGCAATTCCAGTTCCTTTTCCGTCTCTTCTCTAAATAGTTCAGAATGGATATTTTTCTGTAACAGTTGCAGGAGAGGTGGGAGATTTAAGTAACTTAAAATTTGATGAATTCTTACTTTGTCTAAGGTGAGACTGATTGAATTCTTTGTTGTTGGTTGAGAATCAATTTCATCAAGACCTTTAAAGAAATAGAAAAACGCTCTTGGGGATAAATCAATTTTAAAATCTTCACTTGTGTTGATATTCACATTTTCATAAAATGAATGTAAAGTTGTTTTGATGAACTTATCACGTTCAACTTCATTCTTGTAATGTAAAATCCCATCATCAAGATATTGTAATTTTTGATTCAACCAAACAGTCAACCCCTCACTTGAAAAATAACGTTTCATCAACTATTGATAAAAAAACTTCAAAAATAGTTGAAAGGTAATGATTTTTACACGTTTCAATATCAAGAAATGAACCAAACTTTTCATAAACTGATTGAAGCATTTTTACAATGATTGTTGAATCACAAAAATGTTGGGGTGTTGGAAATACCTCATCAAAAGTAAGATAATATCTTACTAAAGATTTGTAGGAGATTATGTCTGACAAATAAAGTTGAAGAGAATTTAAAAGTTTATCAGTGATTTCAGGTAAAGTATCAGAAGATAAAAAAATCGTCAGTCAACTTATTTACACCACTCTTTTAATTTTTTTCCAACCTTTTTGAGACAAGCCACTTATTTTTCTTCAGTTACCAACAAAAGATTTAGAAGTGAAATTTTTCTTAAGAATAGAATCCCCCAATTGTTTTTGTCACTTGAATATTTTTTTAGCCAACAACACATTCTTTAAAAATTTTTGTTTTGATAACCATTTTTCAAAAATAGATTGAGTCAATTCTTGTTGTCATAAATTTATTGAGATGTTCTGATTCTATTAATTGTTTTTTTAATAAATTCAATCACTTCTGATTCAGAAATTTCTTGTGAATTTGAGTCTTTGGTGAAATATTCAGAAAATTCAAAAAAACAATTGGGTTTTTGAAAAAAATCTCTTCAAGTATTGGATGATTATCTACAAATGACTCTGAAATGAAAAAAACACTTTTCGTTGCCCAAATGAATAAATAACTGTATAATCAAGACTCTTTCTCTCTGGATGTTCAATTACTTCAAAATTTTCTGGGTCTTTGATGTCACTCAAAAATTCAGACAAAAATGTATCTACTTGATTTGTTTGATTTGTAATCAAATCATCATTCCTTCTTTCTAGTAACTTTTTCAGTTACAATATTTTCTAAATTATAAAAAGAGCAATTAAGATTGCTCCTTTACTTTTTCTAGTAATTTATACAAGAAGATATATCGTGAATTGTACTCATCTTTGTCTCCATTGAACTGCAACACCCCATTCTGCATTAGTTCCAGAATGGAAGTCAGTGCTGTAATTTTTTCAGGAGAGATGATGATTTTACTTACCTGATTAGAAATAAATTCACTCAGACCAAGTAATTTTTTACCAACTTTTTCAGTTGTATCATAAAACAAGTAATGTGGTAGGTCTTCAACGTCAACAGTAAAATCTGTTTTTGTTTGAGAGAAGGTGTGTGCCTTTCTATTTGTGAAAGACGAACCATTCTCACCAAATTCAAGATACCTAGAATAATTCCAAAGAGTTTCTTGATTCAACTTGATTGGTTTCTCTGTAATAACTTCAGAAAAGTTGAGTAACTCCCACGTATCTTTAAATTTTTCCTTCCAAATTGGAGCGGTATAATTTAGCAATTCTTTTGCTCTATCTTTTTGGTAGGGGTTAGTAATCATTGTATCAAAAATAAGTTGACGTGAATCATCAGAAACCAATTTAACAGCCGTGTAATCAGAGGCTTTATTTATTTTAGGAAGAATTAGACTAAATAAGTAAACTTCTTTTTCTAAATCTGAATCTTTAGCAGCACTTAAACGTTTGTTCAAAATGCTGACAGTATATTCAGATGACAAAGTTTTGTTCTTTACCTTTTCCAAAAAAACACTTCTGTCATCTTTGAGATATAAAGTCTCCAGTTCAAGATACTTAGAATAAGAATTATTTCGAAGTTCATTAACCAATTCTTGATAAGAATCAAATCCTTTTTGAAGACTTCCATCCTTCTCAAAGAAAGAAAAGTGACTTCCGAATGAAAAGTTTAAATTCTTATTCAGATAACTCTTTTTGACTTCTTCACTGAACAAATCTAAAGAAATATCACCTTTAGTGAATTCATAAGGTGCAGCTTTTTCACTATTCACCAAAAACTTTTCATCAAGAATAACTTCTTTTCCCCACTTGGAAACAAGTTCTTTGATACGAGGACGGAAGAATTGTCCCAAGATGTTCACACGATACTTAAATCCTTGGTATCGAATAATATCAATTCCCTCATCAATATAACGATTTCGTTTGTAACGAGCTGTTTGCAATTCTCCAATAAAAATAGTTCTATTGGGTACCCCTTTCAAAACCAACTTTTTATCATCAAGGTGATAATAGAATGGAATTTTAGGGAATTCATATTCTGCAAATTTCCCCTTTGAATTGGAATACTTATAGTGATTTGAAATGTAGTTGATAAAATATTCAACCACTTCTTGGTTGAGAGTATTAAGATACTCCTTGTCTTTAACTAATTTAGAAACTTCTGCCACAACTGTAACAATTGTAGGACGAGTTCCTGTTTTGCTTGTAATCATAATTGTTTTCCTTCTTTCTCTGGAACTGTTTCAGTCCAGTATTTATTTCTGTAATTATAAAAGAAAGACTAAGTTGTACTTAGTCTTTTTCTTTTTCAAAAATTTGGTAAGATAATTTCAAGTGACATCTACTTCAACCTAAATTTGATTTCCTTCTGTAACTCTTCCAGCACTGTAACTGTCTCCTCTGTAAATAGTCCAGAGTGGGTGTATTTCTGTAATAGTTTCAGAAGGGGAGGAAAATTTAGGTGGTTTAGAATTTGGAGAATTCTTATATTGTTAAAGGTGAAATTTAGTGAAACTCCTTTAACTGGTTCAGAATTGAATTCATCCAGTGTTTTTGAAATTTTGAAAAAAATTACACTGATTACTTACATCACATCCTTTTTTTGTTGTATAATATTAGTGAGGATAGAAATATCTTGAGTGTGGAGACACTTTAAAGTTGTACTGGGTATGGAACAGGTATAATTCCATAACTTAAAACTATCAAGATGGGTAGTGAACTCCAAAGCAGAGATGATGCTTGACTAATACAGCTAGTAGAAGAATGTCTGTAACATTTTAGTTATCAAGATGGGTAACGAGCCTGACAACCAGGATAAAACACTCACTATATAAATAGAAGAGCGACCTAACTAGGTTGTTCTTTTATTGTTAAAGAAAGACTGGAAAGCTTAGTGAATGCAAATTATAATTTTTAAAAATAGGTAGCTGAAACAGTTACAGAAAGAAGGTATAAAATTTATGAAAATTTTTGTTACAAATCGGGACATAGAACTTTGGATTGGTGAAGTGATTTCCCTTGCTCCAATTGTTACAGTTCTGTTGATTTTAAACCACACATTTCCACAATATCCATTCTGGGTGGGAATTATCTTTGTGGTTGCGAGAAATCGTGCTCTCTACAAGTTAACAAAGAACACCTTACGTGAAAAAGGCTTTGCAGAGTTCTTTAAGGAAAACGGAACTGGTGACATTATTGACCTGTCAGAAAAAAGTCAACTGGAAAAAGATGTTGAGATGGCAAATAACACAACATCACGAGCTGGCTGGAGAACTTCTTGGCTCTTTTCACGAATTATTTTGAATTTAATTTTGATTGGTGCATTAGTATTAATGTATTTCAATTGGAAGAATGTAACAATGTATGGATACGTTTTGTATTGTGTCATTATCATCAGTTTGCTGGCAGAACACAGTTTAATGATAATTCAGAGTGCCAAGTACAGTAAACATAGCACTCTAAAATTAATGTTGACTTACGACATTCGTTTTCAAAACGTAGAAAAGGGTTCTGAGAAAGACAAGGGTTTAACAAAATTATTAGTGAAAATTGAGTCACTAATGAAATCCATTATTTCTGGAGATTGGAAACTTGATTAGATACAGAAAAAGACCTATTAATTAGGTCTTTTCTTTTTGTTATTTTTTACGTTTAGATTTGAACCAAGCAAGTCCACTAACTAAACCACTCAAACCAATTACTCCAACCACTGGAAGTACAAACTTACCTGCACCTGCACCTGTTTGAACTGGTGTCTTTGGTTCTGGAATTTTTGGAATTTCAACTGGTTTTGGTGGTACAACATAGAAGTGTTTAATGTCTCCATTTTCTTCTACAATTGTTTTCTCGTAGGCGTAACCTTCAAAACTGCTCTTAGGTTTTTCACCTTCCTCTTCACGAAGAATTTTCTCTTTACCATTTTCAATGGTGACGTGACGAGTCTTGTTCTTGCGGTAGTAGTGATTTGTATCACCATTGTCTTCCTTTTCTGTCTTCACAAACTTGTAATTTTCAAAGTAAGTTGAACCAGTAGTTCCCTCATCTTCACGCATTACCACTTTCGTGTCAATGTCAATGTGACGAGTTTTTACTTTTACTTCTTCTTTAGGTGGTTGAGTGAAGACGTGAGTGATTGTGTAACCATCTTGTGAAACATCAGTACGAACAAAGTTCCAGTTTTCGATTGTTCCAGCTTCAAGTGGTTTTTCACCAGTCACAGAATCTTTCAGTTTGTTTGCTTGTTCAGAATCATCAACCCAGTTAGTTGTGTAAAGTTCTTCATCATCTACATCTTCGTTAGGCTCTTCTGGAGCTGTTGGAGGGGTAGGGAGTTCCTTTTCTGGAGTTGGTTTCACTTCTGGTGCTGCATTAATTGTAGAAAGAGTGAGACTTGCTTTTGCAGTTGGTACCTCTTTTTCCTTTTCAGGTGTGAATGTTTTTGGTGTGTAAGTTTCTGGAGTGTAACTTACATTTTCTTTCAATTCACGTCTTTGAGGTGGAGTTACAACTGATGTCGCAAAGTCAGTATTGAAAGCAAACCACTCAGATGGAGTTCCGTTCTGACCATTCATCATAACACCAAAGGAGAATCTGATACGTTTGTCAGTTGCAACTTTGTTATCATCTAAGACAATACCTGCACCCTTGTAGAAGAGTGGACTACCATAATAGTCCCAATTTCCAACATTACCACCATCCAAAGGTTTTTTAGCATAAAGCATCTTACCAGTTTGTTCTACATAAGAACCATTAATTGGAATGAATCGGCTACTGTTATCTGAAGGAAGACGAACAAATTCAATGTGTCCTGAACCTTCACCATAAGAGTTCATTGACGCAACTGAGTAAACAAATGGTTTGTCTTCAGTTGGAAGAACTTCGTTACCTTTCTCATCATAAAAGCGAATTTCCATATCTACTTCTACATCTTCATTGGTTTTCCAATTACCAATAGAGATAGTTTTTGCTGGGTTGGCATCAAAGAAGGCATTAACTGCTTTGTTGTTTTTAGGACGATAGATGAACTCAGCAGCCACAATTTTACGTCCATCATAACTTGCATCTAAACCTTCATAACGTGCCACTGCTTTACCATTTGCAGGAATTTGTCCATAAGTTTGACCACTAGGCTTTCTTGCTTCGTTTACATTTGTAGTTAAAAGATTTGACCAATCTTGTCGCAACCAAGCTGTCCAGTCACCAGGTAGGGCTTCCACCTTAGAAATCGAAGCATAGTTTACACCAGTTACACTTACAAGGCGAGCTTTAGTTGTGTTTTCCTTACCAAACAGAAGGTGTTTCACAACAGTTTGACTTGCATACCCTTCTTTTTGAGTATTTGCATCTGCTTCAGCCTTTTCTTCTTCAAATCGTACTTGTTCAGCTTGATTGAATCGAGTTGCTTGTTCATTATAGGCATTAATTTCAGCATTTTGAGCATCAACTTTAGCCTGACCTTCACGGTTTTTCTTATCAACTGCCGCTTGACCAGCTTTGTTTTCAGCGTCAACTCTTGCTTGTCCCTCTTGATTCCGTTTGTGAACTTGTGCATTATATTCTTGAGCATCAGAAATTGCTTTATCTTCAAGAATAGCTGCTTTACGGAAGGCATCAATCGCCTTTTGGTTTTGAACTTTCAGAGCCTCAACTGCCTTTTTGTAATCTTGATAAGATTTGATAGATGTTGGGTCAACCTTCACTTCTTTAGCAGTTTCAGTGATGGGCTTGTTTGGAAACTCAGCCTTTGCCTTTTCCTTTTCAGTTTTCAGGTGATTGTTAAATTCCTGAGTTGTAGCCAGAGCTGCATTGTAAGCCTCTTGTAACTTCTTGTTATTTTCAGCAATCTTTGCATTCTCAGCAGTAATCTCTTTTACTTTCTTCTCGTGTTCAGCCATTTTCTTGTCATACTCAGCTTTAGCAGCTTCATATTGTTGCCGAATTTCTTTCCGTTTGGCAGATTCCGCTGAAACTGTTTTAGCAGAAAGCTGATTAATAGCCACAGGAAGATTACCAGTTGCACCCAAAAGTGTCACTGCAATGACCATTGAACTAGAAAGTTGTTTTACTAATTTAGATTTATTCAAGATGTATCTCCTCTTAAAAAATTTTTCCTTCATTTTTATTATATAGAATAGTAAATCTTTTAACTACAATTTACTTCCAACTTATTATACATCTTTTTGTTTTTAGAAATCAAATTTTTTTCATTACATTTTTTTAATACTTTTTTTATACCTGTAACTTTTCATTTTATAATTTAGAAAAAAACTAAAAAAAGAAAGAAGGATGTTATGAAAATTGAAATTTGTAACGCAGAGCAAGCATTTTACAAAATGCACTTTGAAAATACATTTTTGAAAGGAAAGTATATCGTTATCTCCATTCGTTCAACCCCCTCTCCTATAACATTTACAGAGACGGAACACCTGAAAGGTTCACTGACTTTACAGTTTGCTGATATTGAGCCGTCTTGGGTAGAAGCTAATGGTGGAGTAGAAGAATTAAAAGGAAAAACTGATGTTCCACTAATTGTTTTTTCTGAAACAATGGCTGAACAAATCATTCAATTTGTTCAAGAGTACCAAGATGTGGACGCAATTTTGGTTCATTGTGACGCTGGTGTCAGTCGGTCTCAAGCAGTTGCGGCTTACCTTGACTGGATTTTTAACAGCAAGAGAGACCGAGCCTCTTACAAATTAAGAGGGGGGAATATTGAATTCTTTGACATTTTGAACAAAGTTGGTCGTGACCAATTTGGTTTGCCTGGATTTCAACGTGCCTTTCCAAAATACATTCCAGTCTATCGTGATGAAGATGTTTATGGAAACCCTCACCACTTTAAATTGGATGGTGTTCTGGAACTGAAACTGTAACAGAAAAAGATAGATAATTTATCTCTCTTTTTTATTTGAATGCCATTTCAATTATTGAATATTTATCCTTCATTTTCTCAATTGGACTAATAATTTCCTTACTCCCATCAGAAAACTTTTTGCCTGTATAAATAACAGGAACTTCAGGTTTGTGTTCTTCTGGAATGTTATTGAAATCCTTAATTGCCTCAATAGGAAAATTAATTTCACTAGTCAACTGATTCAATTTGTAGAATTTGTCTTCCGTATCAAATGGAACGTAGTAAAAAAGTTCTGTCAGAAAACAGTACTTCAAGTAGTCACTTTGTTGATTAAGTTTTTTAATCAACCCACTCTTGATTTCACGTTTTGCATCTTGAGCGAACATCTCTATGTAAAAATCTTTCAAACTAAACTCAACCGGAGTTGTAGCTTTCAAGGTTTCCAAATTCAAGGATATTGGATTTGAGTTTTTCCACGTACCAGATTTATCCTTCTTAATTGTAGAAGAATAAGTAACCAACAATTCTGCAATTGCTTTAGCAAGGGGAAGTTCCAAATCATCAACAGTATTCCAGTGTTCCTTTTCTCCATAAGCAAGATGAGTTGGATTGACAAGAATGGTTGTTGTGTTATCCCCCTTTACTGCAAATGGTATAGAGATAGAGTTATCTACTTCAAAAGCAATGTGAAGTCCAAATTCCTTCAGGAAGGGATTGGTATCTGCCACGAAGGCACGAACAGTTTTTGTAATGTTAATTGTTGCTTCTTCAATTTGGGTTTCATTACCCTCTTTCAACAATTTTCTCAAATCTTCAAATTCATAAAGTGTCATAATTTTCCTTCTTTCTTTGTGACTAATAGTCACTTTTTTATTTTTTTAAATTATAAGAAAAAGAGAGATAAAATTATCTCCCTTTTATTTTAGTTAAATTTCATTTTTGAAAACCTGTTGAATCATAGAATAGTCTGCTAAAACCCTAAGAATTGGTTCTACCTCAACTTGAGTTATACCATTTTCTGTTTTCTTGTTTCTGAAAAGATTGTTTGGAACTGGGAGGGGATTGTTTTTAGGATAGTGACAAACCTTCATAAAATCAACAATTGCCTCCATAGGAAACACACCTTCATCAAGTAACTGGTCCAATTTAGAAAATCTTTCCTTTGAGTCTTTATTAAACTCAAAACGGTCAAATAATCCAACCAAGAAGTGATACTTTAGGTGGTCAGATTGTTGATTGAATTTCTTCATCAAACTAGATTTGATTTCTGAACGTCCATCTAAAACAAACAATTCTCCATACCAAATATTTTGTTTGAGTTCAATCGGAGTTGAAGATTTTGGCATTTCTGTATCCAAACTTTTCACCAACAATTCTGTAATTGTTTTAGTAAGAGGTGCTTTCAAATCAGAAAAAGTATTGAGGGTTTCATCTTCTTTGTAGACGAGATTTTTGGGGTTGATGAGAACGGTTTTAGTCTCATTTTCTTTAACCTCAAATGTTTCAGAGATAGATTTATCAATCTCAAAATTGAGAAGAAGACCAAACTCCTTAATATAGGGGTGTGAGTCCACTATGAGGGCACGAACAGTTTTAACAATATTAACTGTTACTTCTTCAATTTGAGTTTTATCACCACCATTCAACAGTTCCTTCAAATCAGTAATTTCATAAATTTTCATTTTAATTTTCCTTCTTTCTTTACAACTTCAAAGTTACGATTTATTTTTCCAAATTATAAAAAGAGAGTTGTGTCTTAACTCTCTTCAAATATCAATTCTTTATGACTAAAACTTTCAGTAACAATCCCCTTCTCAAATTGGTCTAGAGTACCAATTAAGTAAATCGTACTCACCTCATCTTTAATTCCCTCTCGAACTAAAGAGTGAATGGAATTAAATTCTTTCACCTTTATCTTACTAATATCAGTTAGGTCAATTTCACTCAACCCCTGTAACTGTTTCAGAGTAAGTTCTTTTCCTTTACCTGTTTCAGGCTCGGTCTTGTATCTTGCTAGAAGAATTACAGAGGGGGAAGTTTCGTCTGTAACTATTTCAGAAAGTTCTTCCAAATAGGACTCGTCCACTTGGTCAATCAAATCTCCATCTTGGTTGACTAAGAATCCTAAGTAACTAAGACCACGAATGACATCTTTCTTGTGGAGGGAATAAGGTTTAATTTCTAGGTTACTTAGACCTGACCAATTTTTGAAACCAAGAGAAGTTATTGATTCTGTCTAGCAAATAGGATTGTGAATAATTTAACAATTCACTCAACTCCTTGATGGAGTAGTACTCATTCTGCAACTGTTCCAGAGAGATGATTCGTCGTCTGAAATTCTTATGAAGAATGTTTGTGGTTGAGTTAGAATTGCTCAAAAAGGCAAGTTGAGGGAGGGCTGGAATTAATTCTTCTTCCAAGAAGTTTGTGAGTAAAACGGGGGAGGGATAGTCACACTCACGAATTCTGATGATTGGAATGTTGTTGTCGTCAGCCCACTTATTTTTTAGTTCATCTCGTTCAGCTATTTCAGAAGTTTGAAAGAGTGAGTTTGATGGTTGTGGTTGATAGTGTTGGGACCCATCGTACTCCACCACTGCAACAATTTCAGAGTAGGAGTTCCCCTCTCCAACAAATACAGCGAAGTCGAATCGCAAATTTCCTTCAATAGTGTATTCAGTCTGATACTTCACTCTGTTTCTTTCCAAAGTTCTTCTAACAATTTCAGAATTGATTGATACAATACTCATTCACTACCTCCATTTCTTAATTTAAGTATAACATTAAATTTTAAAAAAGTCAAAAAAGAAAAGAGATGAAATATCTCTTATTTTTCTTCATAAATCATCTTCATCATTTTGTTGATGAAGAGTTGATTGAGTTGAGCAGATTGTTCAACTACTTTCCAATCCTGATTAGGATTGTTTTGTTTGAAACTGATAACAGAAATATTTTTGTTTTCTGCTTCAATATGGTCAAGGAGATTCAACACACCCACCTTGATACCTAACTTATCTTTGTAAAATTTATCAAAGGCAAGAATTGGGTTTCCATAGCGGTCTCGATTCTCTTCAGAAATTGAAATGGCAATCAGAGGAAAGAGGTTATCTCCTTTTCCTTCTGCCTTTTCGTAATCCTTCACAAAGTTAAATTGTTTTCTCAATCTATCCACTAGATAAATTGGAAGATAACCATCAGTTATCAAACGACAAAGTTTTCGCACTGCAACAGTTTCATTAAAATTCATTTCTTTCACAATTACAGAGTAGAGTTTATCCAATTCTGTGGTTGTTGCAGAGGGGGAGAATATTTCTGAGGTAGTTTAAGGCTCCTTCTGTGAACCAAACTTTGTTGTTATTTTTCAACTCTTTATAGAGTTCAGTAATATTGTTGATTGTATTTGCTTTTTTCATAAAAATTCCTTCTTTCTTGTGTGATACTAAGTCACAATTATTTTTGTAAATTATACAAAGGAGATGATTAATCTCCTTTGTTTTTTTTAGCTTGATTCATCATCCAAGTTCTGATTTCATCAAATTGTTTGGTTACTTCAATAGAGGATTGAAAAACATCATTCCACTCTTCTTCATCATCTTCACTAATACTAACTGGTGTGTATTGAGTTAGACTTTTTAATGTAGTTGTTTTTCTGTTCAATTTGACTCATCATTACTAAAAGTTCAAGTGATATACCACAGTTCTCTTTGTAAAACCGTTCAAGAGCTGCCAAAATGTTTAGTTCAACTTTATTACCTTTTAGTAATTTGTCAAGAAATAAAGGATAAAGATTTTTATAAACAGTACCTTTTAAAAAATGAGGGGAAGTTGTGATTGAATTTTCAGAATTTGAACTCACCTCAAAAGAAAAGATGTGGTTAATGCTATTCCAAAAAAAATATTTACAATTGGAACTGTAAAATAAGACTCACTAATCAAACGACACAACTTTTTTTAATGTTGTTAGTTCCCTTTTTAAAATTCACAGTTAAGATTACATATAAAAATATCCTCTTGCTCTTTAACAGTTAGAGAGGGAAGAGTTTCTTTGAGGAAATTCAAAGCTTCATCAGAAAACCAAGTTGCATTTTTATTCTTAAACTCTGATTCAAATATTTTAAATGCTTTTGTGTTTTTCAAGATTGATACCTTCTTTCTACAGAATTAAATCTGAAATTTATTTTTTTGTAAATTATAAAAAGAGGAGTCTTATTTCTCATCTTCTTCTGGGTAAGTCAGTTTTAGAATTTCAGAAATGAGTTTGTTGATTTCTTCATTACGATTGTAAACATCATTCCAGTCACCCAAACTATCTTCAAATGGGTTTGCGTGAGATAGAGCTACAGTCATTGTTTTATCAGAATAGTTCTCAATTTCCTTAAACATTATCAAAAGTTTTAATGGAATTCCCAGCTTCTTTTGATAGTATTTATCAAAAGCAAGAATTAAATCTAGGTCTTCATCTCCACCAATCAACTCATCGTCAAACATTGGAATCAAATTCGCAAAGGTTGTATTTTCAAAATAATGGCTTAAAATACCAATTGAATGTTTGGAGTTAGGGTAAAAGTAAAGTCCATCACGAAGTTCCTCAAAAATTGTATCAATTGTTTGAAGTGGCAAATAAGAATTAGAAATCAGATAACAAAGTTTTCTAATATTGTTTTCATTGTCAAATCCCACCTCTGAAATTGTTTTAGTAAGGTGAGTCACATCTTCACCAGTTAAAGAAGTGGTGTGTAAGAATTCAAGAACTTCTTTTGAAATAATTGATTGGTTAGAATCTCTTAATTCCTTACCAAATTGAGTTAAAAAGTTTTTTTCATTAATTTCCTTCTTTCTTGTGAATCACTTCACGGTTTGTTTTTTTAAAAAAATTATAAAAAAAATACCATCCTTCCAAATCAAGACAAAAGAAAAGGAGAATGATTATTCTCCAGTTTCTTCGTAATAAGTGATGTTGTTTGGTGTGGCAACGATTTGAAGAGTTTTACTTCCTTGGAAGTGATTTTCTTCAGGTGTTCCCACAACTGCAATTTTTCCAGATTCAGAAAATCCTTCTGGAATTGATTGAGCAGCGTTCCAGCTAACGACATCAAAGTACTTGGTTTTGAATTTGATGTGAGGTTTGCCAGAGCCTTTCTTTGCTTCCTGACCCATCTCCTTAATTTCCAGAACTTTCAGGTTTTTGATGGAAATGTTTGGATATTCAAGTCCCTCACCAAATGGTGCAAACTGATTCAGGTCACGAATGAAGTCCACTGTGAATTCGTGTGGACGAAGAACAAAGTCTGGTTCAATGGAATTTGGTAGGTCCTCTGGAATAATTTCAGAGTAGTGTTTTTCCAGCACTGAAACAAATTCAGAGAAGTTGTCCTCTGGAATGGAAAGACCTGCCGCAGCAAGGTGACCACCCATTTTGATAACCAGTGGACGAATACAGTCCAAATCTTCAATTAGGTTGTAACCTTCAATTCCCCGTGCAGAACCTTTCAAACTTCCATCGTGATTCTTGGTAAATACGACACTTGGACGGTTGTACTTTTCAGTCAACTTGCCAGCAATCAAACCAATGAACCCATCACCCAATTCATCATCACGAATGATGATAACTGGTTTGCCAGTGTAGTCTGTTTGATTGATTCGTTCAAAGGAAGAGTTTGAGATTTTCTTACGTTCTTCGTTGACCTTGATAAGAAACTGAACTTTCTCACGAACATCATCAGTTGATGTTGAAAGAAAAGTTTCCACTCCGTGATTTGCTAAGCCATAAACACGACTTTGTGCGTTAATCATTGGAGAGAAAAGGAAACCAAAATCCTTTTCAGTCAATTCCTTATCCTTGTCTAACTTGCGAGAACTTCGTAGACTTTCAATCATTGCCTTCCAAGCAAAACGACACAAGAACTCACCTTCACCATTAAAGATTTTGAGCGCTTCTTTAAGATAGTAACGACTTTCGTACAGAACAGGCATTACGTCTGACACGACACTCATTCCAGCGAAATCAATGTATTGCTCAAAATCTTTAACATTTTCAGGAAGGTGTTGTTTAGCAAATTCTACAAACAATTTGTAAACTACAATTGTTCCAGAAATACCCTTGAATGGATACTCATCATCAACTCGATTTGGGTTGACAATTGCTTCAGCTTTAGGTAATTGACCATCTTCTTTTGCAAGATGGTGGTCAGTAACTAAAACTTTCAAACCTTTTGAATTGGCATAATCAACAGCATCAAAGGCAACAATTCCGTTATCACAAGTTACCAAAACTTCCGTTTTTGGATTTTTGAGCAGAACTTTGTCAATAACTTTTTGGCTGAGTCCATAACCATCTTCAAAACGGTGTGGAATGTAGTAAGAAATCTTACCTTCACTGCCAGTCAAACCTTTTGAGATTTGACGTAGACATCGCACTGTAACTGATGTAGAACAGACACCATCTGTATCATAGTCACCAATGACACAAATGCGTTTTTTCTCTAAAAGGTACTTTTTGATTTTGTCAATAAATTTTTGAGCATCCTTCATCAATAAAACTGATGGAATTTGCTCCTTAGTCATTGATAAGATTTCAGGTTTTTCTAACACCCCTTTCTTCTCAATGTATTGTTGAACTTTTGTATTCATAAAATTCCTTCTTTCTTTTTTAAAACTTTTCCAAATTATACAAAATCAAAAAGGCACTGCATTTCGCAGTACCTTTCTGTAATTGTTACAGGGAGGGCTTCCTCATTCAACTAGGAACTTTTTCAGTTAGTAATTGAAGACCAAGTGAGAGAGTTTCAATCCTTCGTCACTTGTACCCATTAGTAACCAACTATCTTTGTAGTTGCTCTCCAGCCACTCCTACCAATTGATGAAGGACCGTCTCTTAATCACATTGACTCTTTGTTTTGCTTGCCAACTCAAGTTTGTGAAAAATGGTAGGGTGTGATACGTTGAGTGGTATCATCAGTAGATTTTTTTCTACTTATCTTTTTTTACTCTTATTATTATAAATCATTTTTTCTGAAAAATGTCAAGAAAAAAATATTATAATTTTTTTAAAAAAATAAAATTTAAAGAAAGAAGGAAAAAAATCTTTATGAAAAATACAAAAGATACCGTCCACTATTATGTGGACGGTGGACTGAAAGCAGGAGTTGGTGTTGCAGCCTTTTTTAAGAAAGGTTATTATGTCACTCCTGAAACAAAATATCGCCGCTATCAGGGTGGTGGTAAATCTTCAACTGATGTTGAGATTCGGGCAATTCAACTCGCAATTGAAGATGCTCAAAAAAATAATGTGGAAATGAGTAACGTTGTTATCCACACTGACCAGAAAGCAATTATCTTTCCTGGTTACATCAAAAATAAGAAGAGTAAACTTCTTACTTTGGGAAACGAACTTCGTGAATTAGGTGTGCGATTACATTACCAAAAAAGCACTCACGATTTGGATGAGTGGGCACAAGTTCCTAAAGATGAGGTTCCAAAAAATATCATCAACAGCTTGATGGTACACAATGAAGTGAACAAGCACTTTGTTGAAATGAATCGTCTTGAAATCCACAAGATGAATAAACGTAGAAAACGACTTAAAAATAAAAAAGCAGCTTAAGCTGTCTTTTTTTATTTAGTCCACCAAAACTTCTTCTACCAATTCCACAAATTCTTCTGTATTGATTTCGTCCTTTCGTTTCATCTCACGAATCACTCGTAACTTTTCTAAAACTTCTTCAGCATAAGAGTTCTTCTTCTCTGTATTTGTTTCAGTTGAGGCGGTCTCTTTTGTTTCTAACTTTCTTTTTTCGTAATCTTGTCGTGCTTTATTAAAAGAAAAGTCAAAAACCTTTGCATCGTTCAGCCACAATCCATCAATTTCAAAATCATTCCCCGTCCCTGGAACAGATATAGTATAGGAACTAATTAAACTCCCGTGTGGATTTCCACCAGCCGCTTGGTTGTAATAAATGTCTTCACGTTGTGTGTTGCCTAAATCACCAAGCAATCCTCGGTTGAGACACATTACTCGAATATCTGTCACCACAGCAAGTGCCTTTTTTCCTTTATACTTACAAGGAACTAAACAATAAATTCTCTCCCCTTGAGATAGGTACTTAGGAAGTGCCTTGAGTTCTAACTTGACTCCAAATAAGGTTGAGTTCCAAAAAGGTCTTGAAACTCCCTGCTTCTTTGCTAGTTGGACAAGAACTTGGTAGTATTGTACATTTTTATTCATAGCTCACCTCTCTTGTTTTTTCAATTATATAATTTAAGAAATAAATAAGCCCACTTGGGCAGAAAGAAGGAAGTTTTATGTCAAAATTTTTAAAAGTTAACAATCAATTGAGATTTTTCTCAATCCTTGTAGTTCTCAACGCAATTCTTTATTTTTACGTTCCAACTACAAAATTATTGTCAACCTTTATAGTTAGCTTTGCCTTTGCAAGAATCCTTAGGATTCTTACTAAATAGAAAGAAGGGAACTGTTATTATGAAAAAGTGGAGTTTCAACATTCGGTTCTACTTGTTACTGTTGGTAATCAGTACAAGTTCAATTTTTATTGTACCCAACCCAATCATTCCTTTGATGGCTGCAACATTCAGTCTTTGGGAGGTGGTTTGTAAGGTTTGGGATAGTGAGCCACAAAATTAAAAAGACCTTCAAGGTCTTTTTTTGTTTTATCCAACAGGAACTAGAGTAACAATCATTACCGTGTATCCAGTTGCGTGAATTTCCAAGCAGGTTTGCAAGTTCAACTTTTCGCCTGCATCCAATTGTTCATTCAGATACAAATCATCTTCTTCAGTTGCAACATAACCTGAACCTTGACCATCAAAGTCCATTGCGATTTGACGAGAAGATTTGTAAATATAGTGATATTCACGCCCCTCCCCGTCTGTAATAGTTACAGTGTCGCCTGACTTAAGATTTTTGATAACTCCCATTGGACCATCATCGTGTCCAGCGATAAGAGTTGGTTTATTTTGCCCGTAAGTGAATTCTCCACCCCAAGTTGTTGCTTTCTGATGGTCTTGATTAATTCCCTCTTGACCAATTTCAGAGTAGTAAGTAATATTCTTCCCTAAAACAGTTAAAGTATTGGGCTTCTTTGCTGCATTTGTTGCAGAAGAGTTTTTAGTTTCTGTAACAACTCCAGCATTCTTATCTAAAGCAGTTGCAGAGGTTTCACTCTTTTCTGTAAAAGTTACAGGATGAGCATTTTCTGCTGTAACTGTTTGAGGAAGGGTGGTGGCTGTGTAGTAGATGGAACCTGCCAAGAATGTCAAAGCTCCATAAATTAAAATGTTCTTAGTTAGTGTTTTCTTTTTCATAATCTCTTTCTCTTTCGTGTTTTTAAATCTAATTTAAGTATAACATTAACCAACATTAATGTCAATAGTTTTGTTTAATTTTTTTATAATTTGTAAAAATAAACAAATGTAACCAATAGTTACTAGAAAGAAGGAAATAATGATAGGTAAAGAACACCTACCACAAACAGAAATTAACAAACAACAGTTCTTTGAATTCACTCGTCAAATAAATAAGAAAGATATTGCTGAATACTTGAAGTCTGAAGGATTGGAAGATGTTCTCAATAGCTTCTTTGACAACTCCATTCAACCAATCAATCAACGGTTATCTCTATTTAGAGAAATCTTGGACTACATTGATACTCTCTATCAGATTACAAAAAGAATTGGAATTTGAGGATGGTATTTTTCTCTGAAGATAAGGTAATGAATCGAAATAACTTTATTGTTTTTTTACATTTATTATCTGCTGGTTTCAATAGAAATTATTATTGTAGTTTTTTTACCAATTTAATGAATTTATCAAAAAGTTAGAAATCCCATTCAACAGGTCTTTCTACTCTGAAACTTACAATGATAAATATTTTTAAAAAAATAAGATTCAGTTAAAAAACAAAACCTTAACAAAGATGGATATTGTTGAAAAGGCAAAAACAGTTAAACTAAAACCACTAGTTATCAGTATCAATCCTTTCATTGAGAGTAATGATACAAAAGAAGTTTTAAAAACTCTTCGTTTCAGTGTTGAAAAACGATTTAGTGGAATTAAAGTTTTAGATACCACCTTCCCCAATTTTGATAATAAAAAGGGGGTTGATAAATTGACCTTTTTACTTCTCAATATCTACTTTGATATTGACCGTTCTGAAACAATTAAAGAAATGGCAAACTATTTGGCAGGAAGAATTTATAGTCCCTTAAAACAAAAGTCAAAAATGATTTATATAAAAGACCTTAAGTTTCGTTCAGTTGAGAGTGGTTGTTTACCACTTTGTTTCTTTACTGATAGGGAAATTAAAGAAAGTTTTGATGAGGCTGCACGTTTAAATACTAGAAAATCAATCACAGAAATGTTACAAATTCAATCCTACTCAGAACAAGAAAGGTTCTTAAAACTTTATCTTGACTGGGTTAGAGATTCTGATGAATAAAATAAAAAGTAGTAGACATAACTCTACTACTTTTTTTTCTAATCAGAACCTCTAAAATCTCTAACTGTTTATTTTTTTATAATTTGTAAAAATAAACAATTGTGACCAAAAGTCACTAGAAAGAAGGAAATAATGATAGGTAAAGAAAACTTACCACAAACAGAAATTAACAAGATGAAGTTATTTGACTTCACAAATAAAACAAGTAAAGATGAAATTGCAACCTACCTCAAATCAGAAGGACTGGAGGATGTCTTTAAGAGTCACTTCAATAAATCCATCTGGTCAAATCAATACAAATTTCCTGGACTTAATGAGTTGTTGGAATATGTTGATGAACTTTATCAGGTTGCCAAACAATTCAAACTCACTCCAACTATGTTTGAGGAAGATGGTTTGAATAATCGAAATAATTTTATCGTTTTTTGGCACCTTATGTCTAGATGTTTGTGGAGTGGTAATTTTAATAACTACGAATATAAGTCTTTTATTAATGAAATAAACATTTCGTTTGATGATGGTTTTAAAAACATTACTACAACTGATATTTTTTTAGATAAACTAAAATCAGTCAACCCTCAAATCACAAAAGAAAAATTGTTAGATAAAGCTCAAAAATTTAAGTACTTCACAAGAGTATTTAGTTCTGTCAATCCTTTTATAGAGTGGAATGAAAAAGAAGAAGTTCTTAAAACTATTAAAATTGGAATTGTAGAAAAATTTGATGGGATGCAAACCTTCAAAACTGATTTTCCAAAATTTAGCAATACGCAAACTGTAGATAAATTCACTCTCCAAATTCTCAATATCTATTTTGATATTGACCGTACTGAAACAATTGCAGAGGTGAGAGATTATCTTGCAGGACGAATTCACTCTTCATTAAAACAGAAAGCAAAGAAAATCTATGTCAAGGACCCAACTTTAGAATCTGTTAAAAGTGGAAACTTACCACTCTCTATTTTTTCTGATAAGGAAATTATGGATAGTTTTAACGGGTCTCTCTTCTCAATAAGAAAAAATCTAGATAAGGCAATCAAACTTCAATCTTATTCAGACCAAGAACGTTTCTTAAAACTCTATCTTGATTGGATAAGAATTTCTGAAATAAAATAAAAAGCAGTAGAATATCTCTACTGTTTTTTTGCTACAACTAGAAGGACTTTGAAATCGTGTTCGTTCACCTCTAAACAAGTTTGAAGTATTAAAGTATCTTTCTGATTCATTATACGGTTAACTGTTTTAATTTCCTCTTTGGATTTAGGAACCCCTCCTGAACCAAGATTAGTTAGATGAATTATTTCCTTCTCTGAAACTGTATAAGTGGAGGTAAGTCCCAACACATCTTTCACCACAATTTTCTCACCTTTCTTCAGTTCCGTAATTTGACCAAATTTTGATTCCTTGTGACCAACAAAATACAGAATATTTTTTTTCTTTAATTCTTGGTCATTTCAAGAATGGCTTTTTCTTTATTTTTATCCAGAATCACTTGGAGGTCTTGATTTGGTTTGGTGTTTAAGTATTCCATTCTGAATTTGTTAAAGTTAATCACATTCTTCTCTACTTGTTCCAGCTTGGTAGTTCCATCTGAAGCAACTATAGACGGGAAGGGGCTTTTATGGGTGAGATTTATCTTACTCAATTCCTTTTCCTGTATCAGAGAAAAAAGAACTGATAGTAATACCAGTAATTCTTTCAATACAACCATTAATCAATCTCCAAAGGGTTTTCTCCAATATAGGTGCGAAGTTTAGCAACTGCATTATTATAAATGCGAGTGATTTCTGCAAGGTTTTTACCAACACCTTCAGCTACCATTCTTGTTTTAATTCCCTTTTGTTTTTGTTTTGCATCATAAAGATTTTGGAAAACATACAATTCCTTTTCTGTTAAGGTCGCCATTGCACGAGCCAATTCTTCTTTGACTTGTTGCTGGTGAACAACATCAATAGCACTTGGTGTTGTGTTGTCCTCCAATAAATCTCCAATTGTTGTAGCACTTTCTGAGAAACGAGTACCTTGACCTGATTTGTCTTTTGTGTTAGAATCTAAATAAATTACTTCCTGTCCATAATGGATACAGTTTTTGAGACGATTTTCAGTCACCCCAATTTGAGCTGCCATCTCACCAAGGGTTGGTTCAACTCCAAACTCCTGCATATACTGAGAGCATAATTTAATATAGGAAGTATAAATATCTTTCATCTTGGTCGGAATTCGAAGGAGTCCATTACTGTTCGCCTCTTTTGAACAGTTCTGACGAATCCACCAAGTAGCGTAGGTACTAAACCTATTTCCTGTACTAGTATCAAATTTTGTGATTGCTGTATAGAGTCCCAAAATTCCTTGTTGGTAGATGTCCTCCCAAGGAACAGAAGAGAATCGTGAGTAATTTGTAGCAACCTTGGCAACTAAACGTAAATTGCTGGTGATTAATTTATTACGTGCTTCTTCTCGGTAAGGCTCATCACCATTCTGAGCAATTTCTATCAACTCGTACTCTTCTTCTTTTGAAGAGAGCATTGTTGTTTCTTCACTCTCCATCAAAGCCTTAATTGTTGCACCTCTACCTTCATCATAATTTTCGTGGTTTCTAGCCATTCTATCTCCTATTTAACTTTTGTAAGTACTTCCTGTAACGTTTCATTTTCTTTACATTACGATACCGATTTTGTTCCTTCCTTCTTTTTACCCAATCAGGAAACAGTTTCTTCAGAATTTTCTGTTTTATTTCTCTAAAGTAACGTTGTCCCAAAGACATTCGCCCACCATCAATTGAGCCATTGAATCCATTGTGATAGGAATTCAGTAAATCAACATAAAACCCTTCTGTTTTTCTTCGTTCCTCATAATTTGGTTTTCTTTCCAAAAATGCCACTTGAAAACCTTCAGGTCCAGTTTTCTGAATTTCCCTATCAATATATTGTGTTGCTGGGATGGTGGTGGCGTGTTGTATCAATCGTCTGGATACATTAACACTTTCACCAACATAAGGGTGACAATCTCGTTCCCTATACATCAGATAAACTCCAGGTTCACTTGAAATTAATTTTGGGTTTTGAATTAAATGGTCTAAACGAACAGTTCGAATTTCTCTAAAAATTGAACGTCTCAATTCTTGATAATTTTGTTTTTGTTGTTTCTTTGTTACCATCTACTCTCCTAAAAAATGAGATACAGTCCAAGTGCAATTGAGATAACAAACATTAAAATCATCAACATAATACCAATGTTTGAAGGTTCCTTATACCACGCTGTACCAGTTTCAGTTGGAGTTTTCACTTCTTCAACAGTTTCAGGTTCATCTTCTTCTGTAACAGTTTCAGACTCAACATTCATCTCTGGAACATCTTCAGCAAAACCAAACTCCAATACTTCACCCTCAAGAGGTTTTTCTTTTTTCTCAAAATGTTCTTTTTCGTGAACATCGTAGAGATTAGGATTGACCTCATCAAAGATTGCTTTTTCCTTTTCTTTCTCTTCTACAACAGTTTCAGTTGTGTCTCCATCTGTATCTGTAACAGAATGAGGAGTCACAATTGATTTAATTGTTTTCTGAAGCAATATTTGATTGTCCTGATTTGCTTTTTTAATATATTGAGCTGTTGAGTCCAACTGACTGGTGATTGATTGAGAAAAGGACTTTAACTGTTGCAGACGAAGAATATCTTCTGGAGACAACAGTGAGTAAGTTTGTCCTGTCTTATCACTACTATTACTAAAAATGTTTTGTACTTCTTCCATCTTACTTACCAAACTCGACTTCCTTTCACTATTTTTGTAAGGAACATTAAAATAGTTAAGCCACTGTCTAATTTCAGAAGTGGAAGAATATTGATTGATTAATTTCACAATTCACTCTCCTGTTTTCTGAAATTATAAATTAGAATTGGTTGACTCTATTTTATTTCCTGTCGTTTAACTGTCTTTAAAATATTCTTTAAAGAATATTTACAAAATATTTACAAACTTCTATTAAACAATTTCATTATAACAAAAAAAGAAATACATTGTCAAACAAATTTAACAAAAAAAGGAACAAAAAGTTCCTTTAATTTTTTTGACAAAATATTCAAAAGCCTTTCTTGCTTCTTCTTCTGAACAAACTTTAGATACTAAGAGTTGGGAATTTTCCTGTAACAGTTTCAGATGGGGGAGAAGTTCTTCTGTCAAAGTAAATTTCACCTTCTCAGAGTTCTCTTCTCTTTCAGAGAAAGATAACACAAAACTCAAAATACTATCAAAAAAGTGAAGTGGGTTTATGACCTCTGTTTTTCTTTAAATTAATTTTTAAGTTTGAATAATGTAACTTGTTGAATATGAAAGATGCAATCACACAAATCAAAATCACCACAGTAATTATTATCAAGAAATTCTTGGATAGTATCATAACTAATAAATGTTTCGAGTTCTTGAGTTTGAATAAAATCACGAACATTTAAGTCAAAGTCTTCAATCATTAATAATAAGTTAGAAATACCAACAACAGAAAGTTTTGGTAAACCTTGCTCTACAACGATTTTAACAATTTCTGAAACAGTTTCAGAGTTGAAGTGTTCACAAACTTTTGAAAGTTTAGAAAGGTCTGAGATGAAAACCTCCAATCCCTCTTTACTAAATTTTTTGTTTGTATTTTGAATCATCTTTAACAACTCATTCAAGAAGTCATTATAGAATTTTGTTTGAAATGATTCATTGTAATTTGAAAGCACATCAACCACTGGCTGTTTAAAAAGTCCTTTGAAATTATCAACATCATCTAAGAAATAGGAGACTCCAAGTAGTCTTAAAACAACAATTGCATCATCAACATATTTTTTTGATAGTGACTTAGTTCTTCTACAACCCTTCCATTTCCCTCAATAAGAGAAAATAGAGTCTTATTATTTGTGAAGACATAAGAGAAAAACATTTTTCAATTGATTCTCATTTAAAATCTCTAAAGGAAAGTCTCCTTGTAAATAAGAATCATCTTCTACATAGATGTTATTTCTTTGACCAAAGATAAATCTTTCATCTCTATTTTCATCAATCAAATCTTCTTTCAATTGAGTCAAAATAACTTTGAAATATTCTTTAAACAGAGAGAAATGATATTCAGTAACAGTACTCCCAAGACGATATGTATCTTTCAACTCAACACTGAAGAGATAGTAAGTCTCTCCTATAACTGCTTCAGTAGTGAGTTCCATTCTTAAACAGTTCCAGTAGATGGATGGGAATCTGTCTTTGGAATTTTCAACCAAATCTGCTACAAATGATAGTATCATTTCATCATTAACACGAGTTAAACAAGTAATCAAATCCGTAATGAATTCTTGTTGTTGAGTTATTTGCTTTTCATTAGTAGTAATCATATTTATGTTCCTTCTTTCCACCTAATCAAAGGCTTATATTTTTATTTTTAGAAATTATAAAAAAAGAACAAGATTCTAGGAAACTCTCATTCTTCAAATAAACTAAGATATAACTTTTTCAATTTCTGCATCTGTTACAGGGATGGTTTCTAGACTAAATCTGTTACAGAGGAAGGATTTTATAGTTGTATCATTTTCTCTTCTTAATAATGATTTAAAACCACCTATATCAAGAAACTGCATCGGATAATATCCTTTTAAGATTTTCTCAAAATTCCAAAACAAAAAATGTTTGTTTTTGTTTGAGTGCCCCCAGATGTTTTGAGTTGCAATATCAATTTCAAAATAATTGGCTGCAAGTGTAGTTTTGATTTCTTTCATCAATCGTGTCTGTAAAAGTTCAAAAATTATGCCAAAAAAATCCCATCTGATATTTTTTTGATATAAGTATTTCCATAACCATAACTAAAAAGAGTACATCCTATGTAGTAGGTTTCTCCAACTACAGGTACAATCGTTACTTTCTTTGTTTTTAATGTTCCAAAAGAAATCAATGAAAAGAGATTTTTTCATTTTTCTGTCTTGAATTTTTCTATTTCATCAAATATTTTTTTCTATATCATCTTTTAGTAACTTTTTTTCCAAATCACAAATCAATCCTTGAAGGAAAGTGATGTGTGGTGGTAACTTTAATTCATCTTGATTGTTAGTAATCAATCTAATTTCCTTCTTTCTTCTTTTTTTAATTTTTTTCTAAATTATAAAAAAAGAACAAGATTCATCTAGAATCCCCTTCTTTAAAAAAACATATTCAACTTTGTCTGAAATGGGGAACTTGAATTTTTTTCACTATCAGGAAACATTTTTCTTGTAAATTGGTTTCATCTTAATATCAATAAGTCCATCAATATATTCTGGGTCGTAATCACGCCTGAAATAATTATTGTAAAAGTAACTATACCCTTGGCTATAATCTATTTCCTTCAAGATGAATTTTTTGAAACTTTCATAACTAAAAAAGTGAAGTGGAAAGTAACCTTGTGAGAAACATTCTAAATAAACAAAACGATAATTCTCAAGGGGATGTCCTGGAATTTTTTCGCTCTCAAAATCAATTTTACTTAAATCACTCAAGACCATTCGTTTCAAATCCTCTTTTAGCTGTTTGTGAACTGAATGAAAATCTGAAAAGAATTTATATTCTACAGTCTCATATTCTTCATAACGTTCTTGAAATTCTTGCATTGCTGGAGTTACTTGAGTTTTGAGAATGAAGTACGTCTTTCCTATAACTGGTTCAGTTGTGAATTTCTTACTGGAACAGTTCCAGAAGACATTAACTTGATGCCCACTATTCCTTCTAGGTTTTACAGTCTTCATCAGATTTTTAAAGTAAGTAAGAATTTTTCTCTCAGCAGCCTTGTCCAAATCATCAATCAATTCCTGAATGAATTTTATATTAGGTTCAATTTGAATTGAAGTATTTTCTGTTGTAATCAAATGTTTTCCTTCCTTTCTATTCTTACTTCTATAAACATTATATCATACTTTCTTGAAATTTAAAAGTACAACCTTTAGAAAAGTTGTACCTTATTTTTAGATTTTAAAAAGTGAGATAATTTCATCTACTTGTTCTTTTGATGTTTGGTCATTTAAAAATAGTTCAGGTCTTTGACTGATGAATTTGAAGTCTTCAATCAAATCATCTGCCAAGTAAAACTCAAATCGCTCAAGAAAATTTTCATTTTTAACAATTTCCAAGAACCGAAGTACTCTTCCCCAGAATTGAAATGGATTTGATGAAGAGTCTTTTCTTAGTCTCAAATCAAATGTTTTATTTGTGAAACAATGTTGATTAAGAGATTTGAAAAAGCCAGAAAATTCACAACGTTGAAATAAGGAGTTAATATAGAAGTCATCCATCTCTATCATTTGTACATTTTCATTCAAGAATGGTTGTGGTGTTATTTTAAATTTTTCCAAAAATTCTGGTAACAAAATGAGATTCTTAATGTGTAGGTGTCCATTAATTTTCTGAAGTAGAAACTTAACAAAATCAGAAAAAATATTGTAGTAGACATTGTACCTGAAACATTCTGCTGTACAAATTAGAAATTCAATTGTCTTATTCAGACGAATGAAGGCTTCCTCTTCCTGAAACTGTTCCAGTTCAAGTTTACCAATCACGTCCTTAATAATTCTGTGAGCAAGTTCTCGTCTTGTATCAGTCGAGTAGCAAACCTCATTAAACAATATTTCAAACAAATCATTTAAGTTGCTTACAAATGAGTCTTTATCACCCCTCACAAAGAAATCAACAATTGTGGTTACATCTTTATCAATCAACTCATCTAAGACTGGTTGATAAAATTGAAATTCATCCATCAAGTGATAATCTCTAGAAATTAGACATCCAGAATATCTTTCAAAGTGAAATCTGTAAATCAATTCAATCAGGTGTTTCTTCTCATCAAAAGTTAATAACTTGAAAGGATAGAATCCACCAATGTAGTTTTTTTCAATGGAGTATAAAATATTTTCATTCATCCCCATTATTTTTTCGCCTAAACTTTTAGAGTCTAGAAGTTTCTTTTTAAAAATCTTCTTCTAGTTGTAATGTTCTTTTTGTTTATTAATACTTTGAGTTCTTGTTTAAAAATTCCAGAACAATCCAAAAACATTTTTATATTACCTAAATGATATGTTTCTCCACGAAATGGTTCGAGAGTAAGTCTCCTACTGAAACTGTTCCAGTAAACTGAATCTTCCTTATCTTGAGAAATATTCTCACTCTTGAGCAGTTCCAGAATATCCTCATCTGTAACAGACTTCAGGTCCTCAATAAGTTGTTGTAAAAATTCAACCCATTTATAATGCTCTTCAGATGTTTTTTCTTGGTTCGTAATCAATATTTTTTCCTTCTTTCTAACAACTTTTAAAGTTGTAATTTTTCTTAAATTATAAAAGGAGCCAAATTAGCTCCCAATAGTTTGATTAAAAATGTAGTTGATAATTTTATCAACCTCTTCCTCTGAAACTGTTTCAGTAGAGAGAATATTTTTCTCTTGTTGTAACAACTTCAGGAGGAGAAGAACTTTTGTCTCACCAAAAGTGAACTTAAATTTATCACCATAATCTTGATTGTATAGTTTGAATCCAAAATCAAAAATCTTTTCAGTCAGTGATAAAACTGAAGGTGAATTTTCACCTGTGAAATTGATAACAAAATTAGTTGTGCCTGAATTTAGAACATCTAATGTTTCAGGACCATAAAGCTCTTCTTCTGAGATGAGTGGATTTAAGAACTCATCAATATCATAATAGTCAAAGTCAAAATTAATGTCAGAACTTATAACATCAGACAATTCAAAGTTGAACCCTTTTACTAAGTTCAAAACTTTAACAATTACAGGAAGTTCGCTTTCAATTGCTACCAAGATAGGAATGGTATCATCTTCCAGAATAAGTCCAAGTAATTCTTGTAATAGTTTATTACAGTTAGAGTTCAAATTCCAATCTTTTAAACTTTTTGATATTTTTTTGTAAAAACAATCTAATCTGATTGTTACTTTTTTTGTTAACTAACAATTTAATCATTTTAGAAATAATTTTTTTCAAGAATCTCAAGTTTGAATGAATCATCAAAAATAATTTCTGATTAGTTTGAAAGAATTGATATATTGAATGCCATCTGTTAAAAGAGTTTCTGCAATTACATTAATTTCCTCTTCTAATACCTGTTCAAAGATTTTTTTGATAGGAGTGAATTTCATCTACCAACTGACCATTGGATTTGATAACTGTACGAGTAATTGTTCTGTCATTATTTAAAACCATTTTAAATAGTTGAACCAATTCCACTTCAGATAAAAGTTGGATTGGTAGTTTATTCTTCAAGTAAAAGGTCAACATATAACCATCTTGAACATTGGAAAGATTTCTATTCCTATGAGATTGTTTGATGAATTCAGTTATAAAAGAAAAGTTTTTTTAACTGTAGAAGAAATCAAAATTTCTTTTTATAAGTCCCTGAATACTTTGAATATTTTTCAAAAACAATTCAGAGAGGCTCTTAAGATTATTCTTGGTATCTTCACCAACTGGAAAATCAAACAGAACAAGTGTCTCTCTAAAATTTGGAATTGTTGTGAGAATTTCTTTCTCAATATTCAGATACATATTCATCTTGTAGCGCTCTTTGGTATCCATTTCTGAAAGAACATTATAAACATCCTCTTCTGTAAATGTTCCAAGAGCAGTAACTACCTTCTGAAATTGTTCTAGAGCTGACTGGTTAATAGCACTAATTTGTTGTTTTTGATTAATCAATAATTTCCCTTCTTTCTAGTAACTTTATTGGTTACGATTTTTCTAAATTATAAAAAGAGGCGCTAGACCTCTTTTTATTTGGCAAGAATTGCAAAAGTTTGTTTGACAACATCTAGTTCAATTTTGATAGGGGTAGAACATTCCACCTTTCCTGTAAATAATTCAGGACGGTTTCTCATCTCTGTAACAAAATCAGAAAGAGATTTCTCCACCTCTATATTAATTCCAGAAAGGTCAACTTGATGGTAGTCAAGAAGACAGAAGAATGTTTCTAGCAACAAATCAATACTTCTAAAAATAGATATTTCTTTGTCTTGATTGAAGTGTAGGGTTGTCTTGATATTTTTTGTCTTTACAATGTCAATGAATTGTTTTAGACAATGGATTTCATCATCTCGATTTGATAACCAGTAACTAGTTGACGTATGATTTAGTGGAACCTTAATATTGTATTCCTCATCTACAATAATTTCAGAGAGGGGAAGACCGATTTTATCAGTTACATTAAATAATCGTAAGTAAAAATAAATTGTATTCTTTCCCTCACGATTCATTCTATTTAAAGTTTCAATTAAGATACCTTTAAATTTATCTGGAGTGAAAAAGGGTTCAAATTCTGATTGAATATTATGGTCCCACGTTTGAATAGCTGTTAAAATTCCAAAAAAACTGCATAGTTAAAAAGCATTACTACTACAAATCTGAATCTCTTGTTGAATTTCTAAAAAAATATCTTTTTCAAAAATTTTTATTTCTGAAACTTTCAGAAAAAAATATTTGGAAAAATGAATTGATATAAAATACAATCATTGTAGGGTCAGATTCTTTAAAAATGTAATTTCTTGCATTTTGAATAAATTCTGGAATCACTTGTGTGTCAAAAATTTTCTGATAGTCTGAAAATTCATTCAACAAGATGCCATTCTTTGTAATGAGTTTCTCTAAAACTGGTTCAGAAGGGGAGTCTGATTCATAAAGAAAACCAAACAAGAAATCCTTCATTAATTTTTTGGGAACAATACTTAATGGAAATTTACCAACACAGTAATTCCAAAGATTTACTTCATTGCTTTTTTCCATCTGCATTTGACCAGGAAGTTTTGTGAGAGAGATTTCTCCACTTGCACTTGTGTCTTTTAGAGACTCCAGAAATAGGTTTATTCTTTCCCTAAAAGTTTTCTTTAACACATCTTCCTTTTCTATTCTCATTAAAAAATTAAAAAGAAGATAGGTAGAGTTTTGTTTTGGAGTTACATTTAACTTGGTTTGGGAATTTGGGTCCCAATAGACATTTACACTAATTTTAACAGTAGTAGCCTTCTGAACCTGTTTGAAGACTTTATCTATATCTTCATCTGTTACAGAGCTGACATCATCAAAAATCTTTTGCAATTCTAAAAAATGTTTTTCTTTCAAATTTGAATTGGTAATCAATTTTCCCTCTTTCTAGTGACTTGTGGTCACATTGTTTTCTAAATTATAAATCTCAACTTATGAACCCCCTTACTTAATAACTGGAAGTAAGGAGATGAATTAAAGGAGTCATTGTAGTCTCTTTGATTTATTTTTTCACAAATGGAAATAAATGAATCTATTTTGTCTTTGTGGGTTATGTTGGACTCTAATAGCTTTTTCTCTCTTACTAATTTTTCTTCCTCCCTCTTTAACTGTTTTAGAAGAGAAACCCAAAATAGTTCACCAGTTAATTCATCAGCAAAGGTTTTTCCTAAAGTTTCAAGAATACTGTAACCTTCTATTTTATTGGTAAATTTCTCTCTATCAAGTGTTCCAATCAATTCAAGAAGAATCTTTCTTTCTTCAACTGTTACAGACTGAACATCTAATGATGAAGAATTTAATGAGTCAAAGTGTTCCAGTTGTTTCTTTAAGAAAATCTTTTGGAAAACTCGTTCTAACCTCATTTCTTCACTTTTGCTAATTTTCAAATCCAAAAGTTCTGGCTCCCCTTGATTAATTAATTTTAGGAGATGATTAAAAAGTGTTTTTCTATCAATTGAATTTTTAGGATTTAAAATGTGATGAGATACAAAGAAGTCAATTGTTTCTGAATAGTTTAAAACAAAGTCTTTAACTGTTTCAGAGAGGGCAGTTTTTATGATTGATTTGATTTCAATAATTGTTTTTTCTTTTTCTTGAACAATTTTAGAGGGAGACAGTTGTTCATCTCTTAACAGTTTTTTATAAAATTCTTCAAACTTAAAACGAACTTGACCTCTAAACTTTTTTTAGTTGTTTGATTGAGATAAATCAACCCCTCATCTTCCAACCTATCTTTCAACTCCATAAATGTTAGTAATTCTATTTTTTTGTAATTTTGAGTCAAAAACAAAATGTTGAACAAAAAAGGAAAAAGAATAAGTTTCACAATTTGGATTTTGAGAGAATGGGTTTACAGTTGTTAAATCAATCTTCAATTTCTTTTTGAATGGAGTTGAAAATATCATCAGTACTATCCTCCAACAGATTCAGGAGGTTTTGCAATTCTGTAATAATTTCAGGAGTGGAGGAATTAGTAAATTGAATCATTGGAAACTCACTTTCTAAATGTTTTTAAATATTAGTTGTTTGTTTTTGAGTGTAAGGTATATCATCTTTTGTTTTCTTTTTTTATAGTTTCAATTTCTCCCTCAGAATAAATTGTTTCATCAAAAGAAAATGTTAAGGTGTCTAGTATATCTCTTTCTAAAAAGGCAAATATAAAATTCTCTTATTAAAAAAAGAAAAGTTCTCGATTGAACAGTTGTATTTTTTTATCAAATCGTAATTCAAAAATGCTCTACTTCAGGTCTTCCAGTTTTTTTAGAATTTGAACAATTGATAAAAGATGATAGAAGATATTATCAATATTAGGATTTGAAAAAAAATAGTTTCAAAATAGGGATTTTTCAGAAATATTTGAAGTAACAAAGGAAGAATATTGAGGTTGATTTGGAATGATTTTTTTGACAAACTTCAAATACATCTAAATCCATTTGACCTGCAAACATTCCAGCAAAACTATCTTCAAAGATAAATTTTTGATTCTTTACGAATATGATTGAAGGATTTAAATGGACTGGTTGAGAGAATATCATTAATACCTTCGTAATAAAAAGTCAGTATGATAAGACTTTGTTTTTAAATTATTCATAATGTAAGAGAAAACGTCACGAAGAATTGTGTGTTTCTTTTTATTATTTCCAACAATAAAATTCAAAAGATAAAGAGCATAATATCGTAACTCTATATCAATATGGTGGAGAAGGGTGAAAGCAGTTTGACAAACCTTTTCTTTTTCAACATCACTTAAACCTTCAAAATCAATTGGTTTTTCATTTTGAATTTTTATTAATTGATTGTTGAAGAAAGAATTTTCCAACACAACATCAAATTGTCTACTTGTGATAACATCAACTTCTGTAAGTTTTTCCACCAATTTGTCAATATCACCAAAAATCATCTCAAGGTGAAAACTAGGATGTGTCTCATCACTCAATTCACAAAAATAGTCTAACAATTCTTTTCTGCCAATCTGATTATTCTCACCAAGTAGATGATGTTGAATACAATATTCAACTTTCTCAGTATTACCTGAAAATTCCAAAATAAATTCTTTAACTATTTCAGAAACCACTCCTGTAACAAATTCAGAAACCTTACTTAAAATCTTCTTTTTTTCTTCAA
>BNJS01000734.1_pt1 | contig 75573 bp, 101 predicted proteins | sample 8540461 | NCBI WGS metagenome assembly BNJS01 (sample SAMD00202454, study PRJDB9452) | human saliva metagenome | isolation source: human saliva | place: Japan
ATAATTCCTCCACTGATCCGTTAGTGCTCACAAAGGTCACCAATCGAGACGATGATGCTATATATATTGCTGCGTACATATGATTCCTCCTCGACGAACTGAACTGGCAAGTCATATGACTTGTTGTAGACGTGCAAAGGCGCCATTTCTAGCGGCTACTCGATTATCGTGCAATAGAGACAATGACTAAAAATGATCACGAATGTGCAAATTCTCACTAAGGTTGTGTCAGATCCAGATAAGTCTCTCTCTTCTACTAAAGGTAAACAGTAATCCTCTTGGATGACTGACACCACTCCCCAAACATTTCCAATCATTTGATATAATCCAAAATCATTCGGTTCAAAAGAATACACAGGGCTGTTCAACGAATCCATCTAATGCATCATTGACATTGGAAAATCTCCTTGCCATGTGTTTTGCACGGTAGCCTGATTCGGTACTAAATCCTCTCCCCAAGGATATGTACTTGTACTCATTGCTCGTGCTGCATACTCCCATGCACTTCAGTCGGCAATTGCAGGTTAGCCATTACAAAAGCGATAGCATCTTCTAATGCGATATGCACGACTGGATGATCTTTCGATTCTCTATACTAGATCAGCTCTCCAAATGGATGTGCCCAGTGGCGTTTGGAACGACTTTCCACCAAGGAGGAGACCTGTTACATGAGGATAATTCTGCCCTTTTTCACTCAGGTAATAATAAATGAAATACATAGGGATCTCCTAATCTCTCCGCTAAAGTTTGATAACCAGTTGCTTGTACAAATTCTAAAATTCTGCATTCGTCACGGAGTTTCGCCATTTCAAATCCATGAACTTCTTTTTCTACAGCTGGGCCTTCATAATCTCCTACAAATCCTTGATGAGAAGATCTCCCATTAAAATTTCCTACTGGTATTTGAACAATTCCATTATGCTTCCTCACTCTACAAAGAGTCATGAATCGCTTCAACTGGAACTTGGTGTATTGTCCATCTTTCTCATCCTTCCGGACGATTTTGTAAATATTGCACTAGTTTCGCTGTTAACTCTTCAATTACTGGAGCATAACTTTCTTCTGTTATTAGGTTTCTTTCATTTCATTTGGATCTGTTGGCATATGGAATAATTGATATTCATTCTTTACAGGATGCAAATGAATTTCCAATCTTGAGTTAAGACAAATTGACAAGAATCTTCTCACTTACTATGTTCCCCATGGAAATCTTGTCTCCAACCTTCATAATGTCCGAATAATAATTGCTTCACCTCTTTTTCCATCACTTCTACTGTTCTCCAAGTGCTAAAATCTACTAATGAAGGAAAATATCTTGTAATTTTCACTAATTGCTTAATCGTTTTATGACTAGCTGCAATAATATTTCCTGGATCGTAAATAAATGATGGAACTCAATACTTCCTTGATAAGGATAGGCTTTTCAATAAATAATGTTCTCCCTAATTGATCCATGATCGGATACAAACCAAATAATGGTATTTTATCTAAATCAAATTCTTCCAACGCTGGTTAAACGGCTAATTTGATTATCGATATGAAAACTAAGCCATAATAAGCTGCTAACATTCTTTTTGAGCGTCTGGTTTTAATTTTCACGATAGACATATAAGTCTGGTATCTTCTAGTCGTTCCCAGTTTCCAATATGCAAATCTGTTTTCATCTGGTGATGCGTCCATATATAAATCATAAAAATATCTTTTGGTGGGTTAAAGGTGCATGAGGGTTTTTCAAATGACATTTTCAAGAAAAATAGCACGGACAGATCTCTACGTTTAAAAATTGAATCGACTCGCTCACTACCCAATTTCGTTGGATGATATTTTTCTGGTAATTCCCAAGGACGAACATCCCCGAATTACAATTGACACCATCATCAATCATATCAATATCATGACCTAATTCTTTTTCAAAATTCTAAATAATCACTAGAAGATTCAAAATTTTGTCCATGAAAAGCTTTCTGCATATTTTTCAATCGACATGCTAAATACCCATCATGTAATACTACGTGATCAAATCCATTCTTTTTCTTGATGGGTAAACGTGCATTTCCCAATACACTCTGTTTGGTATCCCGCAATCTCTAAAGCGTTTGAGGTAATGTTCGTATAATTCAAGGAACTTCGTCTTCATACCCTACGACCGGTAGAAAGCTGATCCATTCCGGTTAATAGGGCTGCACGTGCTGGTACACAACTCGGAACAGGAGGAATAGGCTTGTTCGAAATTATATCCCAAAGAAGCCATCATATCTAAAGTTGGTGTTATCGCAAAATGATTTGGATCATTTCACGATAGCGCATCGGCTCTCATCTGATCCACCATTAATAAAATAACATTTGGTTTTGTTTCATATCTTTCACTCCCATTTCTTACGTACATTTTATTATATACGATTGTATTTTTGATAGAAAGGTAAAATAAAGCATAAAATATTGCTTGCTTTTATCAAGTATATTGCTCTCTTTGATGAAAAACGAATACTAGAATTCAGAAATATCCTAAAAGTAGCAAGGTCGCCAGCAGCCTCACTTGCGAGTCTCATGGCTAGAATTCGAGCCTTGGTCTCCAGAATTCTCCCTGTAATATAAGCCATCAATGGCTTATTTTGCTTTTACTGAGGGTCTGAAGATCCTTGTATTCTATCATTCTTTACATATCTAGCAAAATATCATGGTTAAAAGGTGATAAATCATTAAGATTTCGATCAATGAATAAGAGCATACAAAACCATTTTCACTGTAGCATCAGTCCTATATAAGCCAGTTTTGAAAGCTTACTATGAGGAGAAAGTCGAGACCTGGCTCGATGTAGCACATGAGACTCGCTTGCGAGACTGCTGCGACCTCTACTATGAAAATGGTTTGTATGCTCTATTCTCGTCATTCACATATACTGATATTTACTGCTTTTCACTAAATAAAATTTCGGTACAAAACATGCAGTTTCATCATTATCACGGCGTTTTCCTACATAAAAATTACAAATATGGAATCCTTGGTCGTAAATATTTTTCCAAATTGATTAATGACTGACTGCGTTTTCTTTTGTTCCACCTGCTCATTGGAGTTGATCGTTGGAACAGATTCGTCGATGGTATCTAATCATTCTTTTAAGTGAAGATTTTCCATCGTTAAATTATGATTTTTCTTCAATGACTACTTGTAATTCTTGACTAAATTTCTTCTAACGATTCTAATTGTTGAGTGAACTTGTCTTTTTAATTGTCTCTACTCGAGTCACTATAATTGACGATTCGTCATACCATCTCTCCTTTCTTACTCAGGAATCATTAATACCCATTGTTCTAGGGCGCTTGTATTCCTGCATTTTGATTGAACTTTTTCTAACACTCTAGTCGTCTTTTCATGCAATTCAATCCATTTTTGCACAGATAACTGATTCGCAATCGTTTTGTAAAGTAGCATACTTTATCTTTTGAATCATTGCTCTTTAGCACCCTGATTGCCATATAAAGAATCTCTCACATAAATGGATAACAATTCTAAAAATCGTTGACCTTCTGCTTTTTCGAAGTCAATAACGGCATCATTGCGACTGAATCATTTACAAATGACATCGAACGATTTTGGAACACTCGTGTATACCATTGCCAACTATCTTGACGTAATTGTTGGAATGAGTCACTGTGCTAATTCTATTACCTCATCCAAAATCCTTGTCAGTGTTGCTAATAAACGAGACGGAAGAATTACTCCTGCTTCTTCCTAATTGATTCGTTAAAATTTCCATAACAGGCGTTACCGAAAATGAACAATTTGACAACGAGATTGAATCGTTGGCTAATACTGCTAGAGTCTGCTTGTTAGTAATAAAAATAATATCGAAAGCTCTGGTTCTTCTAAAAATTTTCAACAAACTGTGGCTGCACCAGTCGTTAATGTATCCACATCATGGATAGTACACACTTTCATATGTCCTTCCATTGCTGTTTTGGATAATTGTTGTTTTAACTCACGCATTTTGGTCTACTTTTAACGTCTGCCCATCTGGTGTAATCTCCATGACATCAGGAAAATTTCCATCATCAATTCTTCGGCAATAATCACACTGCAAACACGGTTCTTCATATGTGTAACATTTCTTGGCACTAATTTGGGAAAGAAATAGAGCTAACTCTCTTTTCCAACCCCGTGCATTCCTTCAAATAAATAGGCATGACCCTAAACGATTCTTTTGAACTGCATGAATAAAGATTGCTTCAACATGCTTCATACTAGAAACGATAGAAAGCTTTCTACTGGAACAACAAATACTGTTGCACCACCTACACAGTGGAACTGGCATTGACATTCCCTGCTTCTAATGTTGTATCTAAATGTACTGGAGGAGTTGTTAATTGTTCTCTTGATTCACAGTTTTCACGAATAATTGTTAAAACTTCTTCCACGTTCTTCTTCAATCCCTCACTAAGAATGTTGTGTTTCCTGCTCGTAAAAATCCACCTGTTGTAGATAAACGAGTTGCACGAACATTTGCATTTGCAAATTCATCACTTAATAAATGACTATCTTTTGTCTTGTACAATTGCAATAATTAATTTCATATTATCTCTCCATTCGTAAAATATTCTGGATAACGGTCTACTAAAGCTGTTAAACATTCTTGCACAACTTCATCCACTATTTTGTTGCATCAATTTGAATAAAACGTTCAGGATCTGTTGGAATAATATCCAAATATCCTTGTCGAACCATTTTGTGGATTGTAATCCTTCTTGATCTAATCGATCAAATTGACGATTCCTTTTGCTAAATGAATTCTTTCTAATCAATTTCAGCTGGAACATCTAAATAAAGCGTCACATCTGGTGTTTTTCCTGCTGTTGCAAATTGATTTAATTGATACACTTCTTCGATACCAATTCCACGAGCTACTCCCTTGGTAAACTAATGAACTGTCTACAAATCGGTCGCAAAATACAATGCCACCTTTTTCTAAATTCGGTGAAAATTCGATCCGTTAAATGTTGTCTTCTTGCAGCTGCATATAAAATAGCTTCTGTTCGAACATCCATTTCTACATTTTGAACATCTAAAATAATTTGTCGAATATCTTCTGCTATTCGACTTCCTCCAGGTTCTCGAGTAGAAGTAATGGTCACATTTGTTCGTTCTTCTAATAATGGAATAAGCTTTTTCAATTACAGTTGTTTTTCCTGCTCCATCTGGGCCTTCCATCGTAATAAATAATCCCGGCACAATACTCCTCCTAGTTTCGCAAATTCTATTTCATTTTATCATATTTTCTAATGAACTTAAATTCAAAAACTGAATATTCAGTGAGAAATTTGAGAAACCTGAGAGCTATCGTTTCAATAGAAAAACTATCCTACTTAGCTACTTCACCTTGCCACTCATTCATTCCACCAGTTACATTCACTACTTCAAAACCTTGCGCTTCCAAAAAAATTCGCATGCTCTGGCAGAACGACCACCTGCTTGGCAAATAACATAATAAGGTTGATTTTATCTAAATTCGTATAAGTTGTACCCTAATTCACTTAACGGAAGAATTGTCTGCCCCTGGAATATGTCCAGCTTGATACTCATCTTTTTCACGAACATCAATTAAAACAATTTCCTCTGATTGAGTTTGCTTTTCTTGAAATTCTGCTGTGCAATGTTTTCGTCTTCCTAACTCCTTTTGTCATCTGTTTCTTTCAATTTTAACATGTACATATCCTTGATCCTGCTGTTGAGTCTTGTTGAGATGATTTCGTTGTTTTAACAAAACTGTGAATGAACAGACACCTAGAATATTCTGGAAAAGGTTGCTTTGGTTAACATAATTGGTAATCACTTTAGAGTATGCTTCTTTTTGCTTCTTAGCTAATGTCATTTGTTTGATTCACCATCACTGTTTATAATTCCAGTATTCTGCCATATTGACATGCATCACCAAATATCATAGTCCATTACTTCATAGTCACGCATACTGGCACGTGAAGCCAGCAAATATCCAAATTGTATGACCCAGAGTCTTTTGAGAGAGTTTTCTGTTGTAATACTTTCCTCTTCATTTCGATTTCTGTTTTCTTCCTTCGTTAAGAGGGTTTTCTTTGTCACTGTATAACCACCTCAGCAGAGCGTAGTTTCCCGTCAATTTGTGGCAGCCTGATCGACCGGCTTGTACACTAAACTATCCACTTACTATCTGGTCTGTAATATCCATCATTTCGCTCTCATCTGCTATCATTTCTACACCTTCTATATCTTTCTTTAGCAGACGGTAAAAATTTCGTTACATCAGAATTCCTTTAATAATTTTCTATAATAATCCTCAGCTACTTCGTTTTACCAACTTTAAGAGCGAGCTAACATCATTGATTAGCAACAAATCATTCAAAGCGATATTCTTTTTCGTATTCATCTAAAAATACTTTTGCTTCATCGTATTTTTCTAGGGTGTGCATACACTCATTAATTCATAAACGAGCGCCAGTGAATCATTTCGGATTCATTTTCTAGCAATTCTTGTTAGCTTTTCTGCTTTTAGTAGAAGACATTTCTTAACATATTACCTGCTAAATCGACTAAAGCGAAGATGCGGACGATGTCGATACTCCCATCCCATGTCTGTGGATCTAACTTTTTGAATTCTTCTCTTTCTAGTTTTTCATAACTCATAAAGTTCCTCGGGTCGAGGTCGGTAGCTACACAAAGCTTGCTTAGCTTCGAGATTGTCTGGCTCTGTCCAAAGTTTGTTTCGCACCTTCTTACGTTTTGGAGTTCCTGGTGTTGCATAATGTAATTCTTCCTAGCAAATCCCATAGTATATCTTCCATCAGAATCATCCTAGATAAAACCTCTACGCCCATCCTTTATGTTCGGATTATATTTCATCTGAAAATCAGCAATAGCTTCCTCATCATTTTTCATATTCATCTCCATGTTCATCCAGAAATTTATATAGTAATGTTATAAATTTTTCTGTTTCAAATAGACATAATACGCCTCCTTTAATTGCCTATTCGAATTATATGCAAAAGAATTAGCAAAATACATTCCCCCGTTATGAACATAGTAAACAACAATAAGCGCTTTCCAATTTGACAAAAAGAGAAGAAGGATAGAAAATGGCGGAATACTATTTTCTATCCTTAACTCATTAAGTTAAAAATTCATTAATAGACTTCCACTTTTTAATCAGTCTGGCTTAATTATTTTCCCTCTTCATTACGTCTTCTTTCTTTCCCAGACTAACAATCCCTAAACCACAGAAAAATTGAAGCCGCTGCTGCTGAGAAGATACCCTGGTCCCATCTACCCGGTGCCAGTATTTGGCAAGATATCTTTTGGTTTGTATCGTGAGTTTGTTGTGACTGATTCACCTGTTGTTGATGGTGTTTCTTGAACTGGTGTTTGATTGATCTTTTCGTTGTTTCTGATTCATTGCCAGCCTTCAGTTTTGTTTCTGATTCGCGGTTGGTGTCTTACTGCCTGGCGTTGTTACATCAACTGTGATTGAGATGGTCTCTTATTCGGCTCTGTTACAATACCTCTGGTAAAGTCTCCTTTTGGAAGTTTATCGTTTGAGTACTTTCCACCTGAACCATTTTCTCCAGATAATCCACTTTCAATTGGAGTGTTGTTATCGCACGGGATAAGAGCTTTTGTTCCTGGTGGGTATGTTGACATCTGTGGTTTCTTATGTGTTACTACTGCATCTCCATTTGGTTTTTCTTGTTATTTCAATCGTAATAGGTTGTTCTGTTTGAGGTGTGTTGGTTTCCTATCCACTTCTGCACCTGGAGTAAAGTTTTGCTGGTGTTGTTACCACTGGAACTTCTTCAGTTGGTTTTCCTGGTTCTGTAATCTTAGCTACTCCTGGAACTTTTCCATCTGGTAATTCCTACTTTGGTACTTTACCTTTGCCGTCTCCAATTATTACAGTGATTGTGTTTCCATTCTTACCTGGAATTTTTACCTTCGTTCCTGGTGGGTATGTTGAACCGTCAGGTTTCTTAGGTGTTACAGTTACGTCCTGTGTTTGGATCTTGTTCTAACTCTACTGTTGGTGTCTTACGTGCTGGCGTTATTACATCAACTGGTTTTAGATGGTCTCTTATTCGGTTCTGTTACTGTTCCTTTTTCCTGGTAAATCCCGTCTTTTGGAAGTTTATCATTTGGCACTTCACCTGATCCATTATCTCCGATAGTAATTTCAATTGGGTATTATTATCACCTGGGATAACTACCTTCGTTCTGGTGGGTATGTTGTTCCCATCTGGTTTCTTAGGTGTTACAACAGCGTCTCCATTTGGTTTTCTTGTTGTTCAATTTCACCCTGGTTGTTCTGTTTGAGGGTGCATTTGGATCTAATTTTCTCGGTGTTTTCTACGTTTACTTCTACTGTTGGTTTACCTGGTTCTGTAATCTTACCAATTCCTGGAACTTCACCATCTGGTAAGTCTTTATTTGGTACTTTACCTTTTCCGTCTTGTCCAGATTGTTACAGTAATTGTGTTCCATTCTTACCTGGAATTTCTACCTTCGTTCCTGGTGGGTATGTTGGTCCCATCTGGTTTCTTAGGTGTTACAGTACGTCCCCTGTGTTTTGAGTTTTGTTCTAATTCTACCGTTGGTGTCTTACGTGCTGGTGTTGTTACATCAACCGGATTAGATGGTCTCTTATTCGGTTCTGTTACTATTCCTTTTCCTGGTAAATCTCCTTTTGGAAGTTTGTCATTTGGTACTTCACCTGATCCATTATCTCCGATAATCACTAATTGCGTATTATGATCACCTGGGATAACTACCTTCGTTCTGGTGGAGTATGTTGTTCCATCTGGTTTCTTAGGTGATACAACAGCGTCTCCATTTGGTTTCTTATTATTTTCAATTTCACCTGGTTGTTCTGTTTGGGGTGCATTTGGATCTAATCAGTGTTTTTCACGTTTTACTTCTACTGTTGGTTTTCCTGGTTCTGTAATCTTACCTGTTCCTGGAATATCAGCATCTGGTAATTCATTATTTGGTACTTTACCTTTACCGTCTTCTCCAATTGTCTACAGTAATTGTGTTTTCCATTCTTACCTGGAATTTCACCTTAGTTCCTGGTGGGTATGTTGTTCCATCCGGTTTCTTAGGTGTTACTGTTACATCACCTGTATTTGGATCTTGTTCCAACTCTACTGTTGGTGTAAAGTTTCGCTGGTGTTGTTACCACTGGAACTTCTACAGGATCTTTTTCCTGGTTCTGTAATCTTAGCATTCCCTGGTACTTCACGATCTGGTAAGTCCTTATTCGGTACTTTTCCTTTCCGTCTTGTCCAATTATTACAACAATCGGTGTTCCATTCTTACCTGAATTTCTATCTTCGTTCCTGGTGGGTACGTTGATCCATCTGATTTCTAGGTGTTACCGTTACATCACCTGAATCTGGATCTTGTTGTAACTCTACTGTTGGTGTCTTACGTGAAGGTGTTGTTACATCAACATTTTCATCAGGTTTTCCTGGCTCTAAAAATTTTACCTGTTCCTGGAACATCTCCTTCTGGTAAATCTTTATTTGGCACTTTTCCTTTACCATCTTCTCCAATTGTTGCGACAATTGTTGTTCCATTCTTACCTGGAATTTCTACCTTAGTTCCTGGTGGATAAATTGAGACCATCTGGTTTCTTAGGTGTTACTGTTACATCACCTGTGACTTGGATCTTGTTCCAACTCAACCGTTGGTGTCTTACGTCTGGCGTTGTTACATCAACTGGGTTGGATGGTCTCTTATTCGGTTCTGTTACTGTTCCTTTTCCTGGTAAATCTCCTTTTGGAAGTTTATCATTTGGCACTTCACCTGATCCATTATCTCCGATAGTCACTTCGAGTTGAGTATTGATGATCACCTGGGATAACGACCTTGGTTTCCTGGTGGATATGTTGTTCCATCTGGTTTCTTAGGTGTTACTACAGCATCTCCATTTGGTTTTTCTTGTAATTTCAATTTTACCTGGTCGTTCTGTTTGTGATGCATTTGGATCTAGTTTCTTAGGTGTTTCACTTCTCCAATTCAATAGCAGGTTTACCTGGTGGTGTGATTTTACCTGTTCCTGGAATTTCTCCATCTGGTAAGTCTTTATTTGGAATAATTACTTTTCCATCTGGTCCAGTTGTTTACCACAATCGAGTGTTCCATCTTTTCCCAGGTTTCTGCTTAGTTCCTGGTGGATATGTTGTTCCATCTGGTTTCTTAGGTGTTACTGTCACATCTCCTGTATTTGGATCTTGATCTAATACTAACGCTGGTGTTAAACGAGCCGGTGTTTCAACAGTAACTTTTCTGGAGTTTTTACCTGTACCAGGCTCAGTGATTGTTCCTGGACCTGAAATTTTACCATCTGGTAAATCTTTATTTGGTACTTTTTCCTTTACCGTTTTTCTCCACTTGTTACAACGATTGGTGTTCCATTCTTACCTGGAATTTCTACCTTAGTTCCACTTGGATATGTTGTTCCATCTGGTTTCTTAGGTGTTACTGTTACTTCTCCTGTATCTGGATCTTGTTGGCAACTCTACTGTTGGTGTCTTACGTGCTGGTGTTTCTACAGTCACATTTTCAACAGGTTTATTCGGTTCTGTTATCTTAGCATTACCTGGAGTATTTCCATCTGGTAATTCACTATTAGGAACTGTTCCTTTACCATTTTGTCCAATTTCTACTCTAATTGGGTTTCCATCTTTACCTGGAATTTCCACTACTGTTCCCGGTGGATATGTTTCTCCACCTGGTTTTCTTAGTGTTACTGTTACATCACCAGTATTTGGATTTTGTTCCAACTCTACTGTTGGTGTCTTACGAGCTGGTGTTGTCACATTTACAGGTTGTGATGGTTTCTTATTCGGTTCTGTTACTGTTCCTGTTCCCGGTTTAGCCTCTTTTGGTAGCTATCATTTGGAACTGTTCCTGAACCATCATTTTCAATTGTTACGCTTCAATAGTTTTTCCATCTTCTCCTGAGATTTCTACCTTAGTTTCTGGCGGATATGTTCCTCCACCTGGTTTCTTAGGTGTTACAATAGCATCTCCATTTTCCTTACGAGTAATTGCTATATCTGTTGGAGCATCTGTTTCTGGTAAAGTTGGATCAATTCGTTTTGGTGTTTCCACTTTAACTTCTTCAGGATCTTTACCTTTTTCTGTAATTGTACCTGTACCTGGTGTTTTATCTTCGGTAAAATCATCGTTTGAAACTTTTCCTTTACCGCCATCTTCTATTGTTACGACAATAGGTGTTCCATTCTTACCTGGAATTTCCACAGTTGTTCCTGGTGGATATGTTGTTCCATCTGGTTTCTTAGGTGTTGCAGCAACATCTCCAGTTTTTGGATCTTGTTCTAACTCTATAGTTGATGGTTTACGTGCTGGTGTCGTTACATTCACAGGTTTTGATGGTGCTTTATTCGGTTCTGTTACTGTTCCTGTTCCTGGTTTATCAGTTTTTGGAAGTTTATCATTTTGGTACTGTCCCTGAACCATCATTTCCAATTAGCAACTTCAATTGGAGTATTGTCATTCCTGGAATTGTTACAGTTGTTCCTGGTGGATATGTTCCTCCACCTGGTTTTGTTAGTGTTACGATTGCATCACCATTTTCTTCTGAGTAATTCCAATAGTTGGAGTTTGAAGGTAGGAGTTTTTGGATCTGTTCCGTTTTCTTTTCTTCCTCATCTGGAATTCCATCGTTATCATCATCTGTATCTTCTTTATCTGGAATTCCATCTCCATCTGTATCTCTCAGAATCGTTACCGGAACTTCCACCTTAATTTCCTCAGTTTCTTTTCCAGTTTTTCCATCTTTTTCTTTTGTAATTTAACAGGAATTTTAGTTTGACGTTCTTCTTCATCTTTGTCCCAATTATCTACTGTTGGAGTTCCTGTTAACTCACCATTGCCGTTAACTGACAAGCCATTAACTGGTTCTGGATTCTCTTGTGTAATTTTTGAACCTGGTTTATTTGATGTTACAACAGTAACTGGTGTGATTGCAGCTTTTTCTCTCACAGGAGCTGGTGGTGTCACAGTTCCTGTTAGGTCATCCGCTACTTTTGGATTTTTATCTTGTTCATCTGGAATACCATCGTTATCATCATCTGGATCTGTATTGTCTGGATCACCATCTCCATCTGTATCTCTTAATACATTTACAACAATATCTTTCGTAACTGGTGTGTCACCTTCATGAGTTACAGTTACTTTAATAGTTACTTTCACGATTGTCTTCTATTCCATCCCAGTCTGTGATTTTTGGTGTTCCTGTAACTTTTCCTTCACTATTCACCGTTAAGCCATTTTACTGTTGGTGCAGTAATCTTACTATTGTCTTTATTTGGTGTTACGACTATTGAACTTGTATATTCTTTTATTTTTCAATAGCTTTTCTGGCTCTCGAACTTAACTTCTAATGGTTTTCCAGCTGTTTCTGTAGATGGTTGACTTGTTAATTCTGTTGTCTTACTTGTCACTTTCGCAGTAACTTCCGAACCATCTTTTACTTTGTCCGCTGGAATTGTCCTTTACCATTTACATCAACAGATAATGTTGGGTCTAGACTTGTCCATGTTCCATCTCCACCTTTTGTCAATGTTACTATTTGGCGTGTTATCTTCACCTGTGTATGTGATGGTTGTAGTTCCTTCTCCAGTTAATACTGGTGTAATTTCTACACTTCCGTTTTCTTTTGGTGAAACTCTGTTGGGTTGAAGGTTTCACTTTTAACAATTACATCAGTTGTTTCTGTTGACCATCTTCATAAGTAATTGTCACGGAATTGTATATTTACTATCTGGAGTTACATTTGGTGAGGGAGATTTTTCTACTACTCATAATCTTCGCAGTTGTGAAATCTTTCGTTTCAGTTCCATCCGTTACACCTGTAACCCCTGTTGTTCTGATACATACCTCTTGATAATGGTGGAGTCTGCTTCTTTTCAACATCTTTTTAGTTACAGTGTGAGATTGAGGCGTATATGTCGCATCATCAGAATCAACTACAGAACCATTTTGTTCCTTTAGTCGCTTTAGCTGTGACATTATTTCAACTAACTCTTTAGGAATTTCTAGCGAACCATTGTGAATACTACTCCTTCTTTTGGAGTTCAATTTTCCCATCCAGTATCTTTCTTCACTAATGTTACAGTTCCATCTGTTAATGGAATTGTTACTTTATCTCCACCATTATCTGTGGATGGCGTTACTTTTCACATTTCCGTTTTGCATTTGTGAAATGGTTGGAGCAACTGGTTTTTCTTCTTTTTACAACTACATGTACAGTTACTTGGTTTCCTGCTCATGGCTATCAACTGGTTTGAAGCGTTGGCGTATACTCCTGCTGATGGATTTTCTGGAAGTCCTGAAAGAATATTAACTTTTCCTGTACCAAATGGTTTTGTCCGTTGCGCGGTCATCTTCAGTATCGAATACCGTTACTAATTCTTTTTAGTAACTCAGCTGTAAGTGATGTTCCTGCAGTGTAAACTTTAGGATTTTCTTGCGTTCCTTCAGTTGCATTTTTCAATGTTACTACTGGCGCATCATTTGTTACAAGTACTTTTCCAATTTCCTGCTGGTGTGCATCTTGTCCTGATTCAGGTTTGTAGTCTACTCGTAATCCTAAACCACTAGTATATGTTTGCTGTGTTATCTCCTGAAGCAGTTTCTTCTTTAATAAGAAGTATTATCTGTTTCTTTTAAGGTAATACTTACTTTGTTTTTCAACTTTATTTTCCTTCATTAATACTATTTGTAATAGCATCTACAAAACCATTTGCATTTGTAACCTACTGGTACCGTAAAGGATCTACTTTCCAATTCCACCATTTTCATCACGGACAAGAACAATACTGTTTGGTGTATTATCTGTGTCCAGTGCTGTTATGGAATCGTAACTCGATTCGTTTTTGCATCATGTGGTACTGTTGCATCAATACGCTTGCTACCAGCAGTGTAGCAGAAGGTGAGTGTCTCCCATTGTAACGACTTTAGGATCACTCGTTTTAGAAACGTTTGTATCTCAACTTTGTTTACTACAGTAATTGGTAATGGTTTCTCTGTTTTCTCCGTTTTGTTTTCACTTTGACGAAGTTTTACATTATCTGGTAATGTCGCTGTCACGTATCTCCATTAATTGTTACTTGTCCATCTTTGCTTGATAAAACTGTTTTATCTTTTATCATTTTTAAGTGTACTTCTACAACTCTATCATCTGATGTAGAGTCCACCTAATGTACCACTGATTGTACGTGTTGATGACTGCATCCTGATTAAACGTTGGTTTTTGGAGGTGCTACATGGGAATGTAACCTCTTTTCGATGCTAGCAGGTGTATAAACTTTATCGTTTTGCCATCAATACTCTTTGTATAGAGATCCTGCACCTGATGCAAATTTCACTAATGCTTTATAATCGTTACGACACCTGGTTTTGTTAAATTCAGTAGTTTGTTGTTATTTCAGCATTATTCGTACTCCATTTGAAGTTCATTCCTGCTGGATAATATTTATCATCACCATCATTAGTTTTGACCATCGACTACTTTCACAAAATTATGAGAGTCTTGTCCGTTATTTGCATTTGCTGCATCAACTAGTTTAGTTCTAACTCAACAGTTTTTGGACTATTTCTAACTTCAACATCTACTGCTTTATATTTATATTTTATAAGTACCCTTATTACCTGTTGAATCTGTAACTACACTTCCTACCATGGTCTCCTAAAGTAGCAGTATCTGTTGATGTATTCGCCGCGTCTTCAATCTTAACATTTTGTTCCACTTGTCCAAGAACCAGTTTTTCAATTTCAGTTCCATTTGGAAGCCCTGTTACTTTCAGATTAGATTTTTATTTCTATCATCTCTTACATTGAAAGTGAGGATTTGAATTTTTGCTCGCTTTAAATACTACAAAAGTTAGCGGTAGTATTCACATCTTTTGTTAACAACATGCATCCATTGTAGCTGAAGGCTCATTCGCATCCCTTTTACTGACAGGAATTTGAATTTCGTCTGTTGAATGGTCTGGATATTCGATAGTTGCACCAACATAGTGAACCATCTGCATTTTCGCTTAGTGACTCCATCCTCTTTGCAAGAATCTTCAATCCAGCAGTTGTATTATCTATTTTTACTGGTCCACGAGTTGAATTAAAGGTAATATTTGATTTCAGTGTATCAAAATCGTGACTGACTAATTTTCTGCATTTGTAGCAGCAACATCCCATTCACTGGTTGAGCTGTAACTTGTGGTTCATATTTTGTTGCTTGAGTTAGAACTTTTGAATTTAACTCTAGTAGGATTTGTTCCATCTGATATATTTCTTAGCTCATTTGTGAAGCATCTTTTGCAATCACATAACGTGCATAATCGTCACTATCACTCCAGCGTGTTGTTCTGTTTTATATTCCTTACTTTCCCCGTAACATTAACATCTCTGGTGCTTCTACTTCAGTATTATCTCTACGAATCAATTCATTATGAGATAATCCTCGGAATCCTAAACCATTACTTAAGTTCCATCCATTATTCTAGATTCTAATAGCTTACCAGAATTATCCATCACTCTACCAATTGTTGATTTGTATCCTCTGTAGGCGTTACATAAACTACTTGGTTACCATCAGCATCAATATCTTTTCCATCTGGAGCAAATGTAAATACTGGTGGTTCTTTATCCGACTTTTAGAATTTGCTGTTGTTGTATCACTATCTACGCTGTCTGTTGTCTGAGATTTAGCTGTTATTTCAGTTGCGTCCTTAATATGACGATCTTTAATCGTTTACAACACCAGTCTCAGGGTCAATCGTTTACACCATCTCCAGATTGCTCCACTTGTTAATGACCATCTATTTCCGTAGTAGCTGTAACTGTAATATTAGAATCATTTGGATGTTTGTAAGTAAAGCTTAGCGTATTAACATTCTCTTCACTTACCGGAGTTACTGTAACATCTCCTTTTTCTAAAGGGTAATTGTTGGCGCTGTTGGTTTAACACGGAATACTTGATCTCTTTCAATTGTAGCAGGTGTATAAACTTTAACTATACCATCGATTGTTTTTGTATAGAAACCAGCTCCAATTTAAACTTAACCTGGTTTTATATTCGAGAAACGATTCCTGGTCTGCTTAATCTAGTTCCATTCGGAACTTCAGCAGTATCCTTCTTCCATTTGAACGACATACCGTCTGGATAATATTTATCATCCCCATCATTATTGTGCCGCTACTACTTTTACATAATTATGAGAATCTCTAATTGTGTATTTAATGGAACTGTTTTTGGTGTTTCTTCTAATTTCAACATCTACAACTTTATATTTGGTTATAAGTTTTCTCATTGTTTAGCGCGTCTTTTACAACAATACTTGCTTCATGATCTCCTAGTCTAGCAGTATTTGTTGCTGTAACCATATTACCTGTTGCTTGAACATCTGCACCAGTTTTGGCCCAGTTTCCTGTCGCTGACAAATCATTTTCCACTTGGCAAGCCTGATACACTAACGCTTTTCACGTTATATCATCCTTAACTCTTAATGTTGGGTTAAATGTGAGAACCTTTAAATACTAAATGAATAATCTGTATGCGTTTCTGATAATTCTTTACCATTTATTGTTACTCTTGGTGCTGTTGTATCAGACTTCGTAACCGGAATTCCTAACATCTTCTGTTGGTGGTCTGGATATTCAATTTTAGCATCTACATAATATGAACCATCTGTAGGATCTTTCTTAATGAGCACCATTGTCTTTCATCGTGATATTTAAACCAGCGGTTCTATTGTTAACACCGTTACTGATTTTACATCACCACGATCTGAAGTGAAGGTAATATTTGATTTAATAGCATCAAATTCTGTTGGAGTAACTTTTGCACCTGGAGCAGTAATATCCTTATCAATTACTTGATTTCCAACATGTGGAACATGTTTCGTTGCTTGAGTTAAAACTTTAAAGGTAACAGCTGTGGGATGTTCGCGCGTATTAGATATTAGAATTGTTTGAAGCATCTGTTGCATTCACATTACGAGTATATAGTTCATCATCGACCCATCGTGTTGTACCAGTTTTATAATCACTTACTTTCCTGTTACTATGATATCTCTTGGTGCGGCTACTTCGACATTATTAACTGAGTACTCCATTGTGTGTGTTAACCCTGGAAACCTAAGCCACTAGCGTTACCATTTGTTTCTTTAAACATAGCTTCACTAATTTATTTGAATTATCCGTTACAGCTCAATATTAAGATTTGTATCTTTCCGTTGAGTTACATAAACAACTTGTTTTCAGTAGCATCCACTATTTTTCTTTTTCCATTAGGAGTAAACGTAAATACTGGTGGTATTTTATCACCAACATTTGAATTAGCTCTTGCTGGATCACTTTCTACGTTATCAGTTGTTTTAGATATTGCTGTAACTGGAATAGAGTCTTTTATTGCTCTATCTTTGATTGTTACTTTACCTGTAGTTTGATCAATCGTCACACCATCATGCAGGAGCATTTGTTAATGTCCATCTGTTTTCCAGTTTTGTTGCTGTAACAGTTTTTGGTGCGTTATTCGGATCATTATAAGTGAAATTAAATGTATTAACATTTTCTTCGGTCACTGGCGTTACGTAACATCATTTGTTTCTGGCGTTACTGTTGGCGCAGTTGGTTTTTCGGAATTCAATAGTTTTTATATAGGAATGATCTATTGATAATTTCATTATCTTTTCCTGAGTATTATTAGTAACTTTTTCAAGCCATTTTGTTTCCAGCGTATCCATCATGGAAATAAGCTGCTGCTTTTTACATTATGTGTTTACCTGGAGTATTTAACAGTAACTTTGCAGTCGTAGTACCATTTGAATCAATAAATCTAAATTTCATTCCACCTGGGAAAAATTTGTCATCAACTGCTTTTCCATCGGTACTCGTAGTGAAATCGTATTGAGAATCTGTATGAGACGTTCCTTTTTAGCAGTTTTACAACAAAGCTTACCGTCACTAACTGTTCCCTTTCAGCTTCTTTGAAGGCCTAAGTCAACATCTTCGACATTAAACTTAACAGTCGCTTTATTCCCGCTATCAACATTATTTCGCTTGGTCATCTGACACTTTAAAAGTAACCGTTTGTTTTTCCTAATGAGTTGCATCCGTAGCAACTGTCCCTGTAACATTTGTTGTTTCCTGAGTTTTTCTGCTGCCCTGTTTTTGAAAGTGTTACGTTCCATTGTTGAAAATTAACACCCTTTGGTGATCACTCATATTTTAGTTTACTTTTCCTTTTGGATCGTTATCGGCCACGTGAGACTGTGAATATTTAATGTCGCGCCTCTATAAGCCACGGAGTTGTAGGCGCATTGAGTCATCGTGCCCGTTAATACACTTACTGTATTTCCATCTGTTGGATTAGTCGCTTGACCGTTGGAGGTTGGTTATCTGGGAGCATCTCTGTTGGGTGTAACTCCTTCACTTCGTTCAGAAGTCACAACTCGTATTATCGACAGTTGTGATAGCTGTAATTGGTGTACCAGGTAATGCTTCTACTACAGTAATTGTTGCAGTAGTTCCATTAGTTTTTCCTGTTTCCGATAATTTTGCCATTACTATGTAGAAATAACTGTAGATCCTGTTTTAACCCCTGTTACCAACATTTACTGTGATTTGTTGTATTAAATCGCTCTTTTATGCCTGTACGTCGGTTGCTGCGATTACGGGTAGGGTTAACCGTATAAAGTAGCTTTCCATCAGATCCTGAGTTGCGTCTTCTGAAGTTGAGTTAATCTTGATATCTTTGCAATTGCGGTATAGTAAACTTCCCAGCATTTACTGTGTCTTGGAGCAGTGTTGGCCTCTTTCCAACTCCAACTCGTCCAACAGGAAATCTCCACTGCCCTTACGCGTAATATATTTATCCGCTTCTAGGATTACCTGTGTGTAAATTGTATCTCCTACAACTTTTGTATGTCTGCTACCTTGGATAGGATATAGTTTTGCTTGTTTTTCTCTTAATGTTGGTTGTACCTGGTTGGTCTGGATAATCTGTATATTTCGGTTCATTTTGCATCTCGTCTGGAAACGAATGTATATGTGGTTAGTTAGTAATGCGTCCATAGTTCAGCTACTGCATAAAGTAAAGCAGATCTCTTACTTGTTCATCTGTAACCCCTTGTTTTCAATTTAACTTTCACATGCATATGCACAGCTTTATCTTTATCGACTCGTGTCCGATACCATAACGAGATATTTAGTATATACTATGATCAGTTCTTCTAACACTCCGTAGAGCTAACAATGGATCGTTACTATTCCCTCTGAGAAAGTTTCTCTCATATCCTGAGTCATAACTCGCACTATGTGCCTGTGTCTAAGGTATTAAAAATAGAGTCAAAATTCCCTTTCTGAAACAGAGTCTCGCAAAAGAAATCAAAATTTTGACTGTCTACTTTATGTGAGTTTCCAGGAGTTTTGAGATAATGTTCCACTATCTCCATCTATATATAAACATCAAATTTTAAATCTCTCATAGTATCGTTTGTACGTTCACAGTTTCTCGAATCCGTATTTAAGTCCTAAAATTTGAGGGTGGTAAAATCAATCTATAGAATTTGATTATAACTTTTATCCAGCCATGGGTCGTGCGTCATTATTAAAGAAAAACATCATAAACTACATAGCGACTTCCACCAATTGTTTGTCGTTTTAGCAAATAAATCTACTTTTCGGTATATTCTGTCATCCATTTCCTAGCAACTCTGTTTCCATCACTTGCGGTGACGTTGATAAATTATTGTTGTCACTTGAACTCATGTTGAAGAAATTGAAGCTGCTCTAATGTCAGAACCTTCTTCAATTTTATTCCCATTACTGTGGGTCACGAGCACCTGAAGTTGCTCTTAACACTTCGTTTGCTAAATAGAATTTTTTCTTGATCATTGTTTTAACAATACTGTTAACTCTTCTGAGCTTAATGTAGGAGTTTTAATTGTGTTGTAATATTGGCTAAAATAGATTTTGCTTCTTCTACTTTTGTTTCTTTATTTTCTTTTCCCCCAACTACTGTTAGATAGTTTTGAAGATCTTTTGAATTTGTTTTAAAGATACATTCTTTTTCTTCTTGTGTTTTTGGAAGATACTTCTTCCTGTACTTTTAATGAAGGAGTTTCTACTGTTTCTTTTTGAGGAGCAGAATCTTTCTTCTCTTTTCTTCATGAAAGTTGATAATTTTGGCATTGATTTTTACAATTGAGATAGTACTTTTAGACTTCTCACACGCTGTTAACTTCTTCTTGAGTTGCTGATTCATTTTGTAAAATCCGATTTTGCTTCTGATGAAAGAGCTGTTTCAAAATTGTAATAGACTTCTTTTTGAAACTTTATCCCTGTCATTTGCTAAAATATCTATTAACTGATTAACTTCTTCAGATAAATTATCAACAGTTTTTCTACTTCAACCTTATTTTCTTTTGCTTGAATCCTCCAGTTTGCCTTATTTACTTCTACTTGATGAATTCAGCTTCTGTTTCAGCTGATGAGCTTGAACCATTGAAGCCCATGTTGCTAGAAAAGAATGTTCTACCCAATGCTGATGTTACACCAAATGAAAATTTTTCGAATTGAAAATCTTTGGACTTTATTCCACATATTTCTGATCTTCTTCTCATCGTATTCTCCTTTACTGTTATGTATTTTAAATACGACTTGTTATACTATAAAACTATTCATAGTTTGATAATTCTACAATTTATTAAAATTTCTTCTTTTCTTCATCATTTCCTCTCTTATATACCATTATGTGGAAATTTATCATTTTAATTGTTAAGCTATTGTTTTATGATTTATGTTAGTTTTAATTATTCAAAGTAATCACACATTCCAAAAGTGGGCTGCTTGTTTTAATGATAATATTACAAAAGATATTTCTTAGACTATCGATACAAATAATTTTATTATTAGACACAAAAACACCTAGATAGCTTCTAGGTGCTATTTGTGGAAATTGGTATCTCCACTTCTTTTCTATTTCTTAAGTATTATTTCTTCACCAATGATGCACTCTTTGCATTTATGCCAATGGTTTATAAACACAAATGAGAATAATAAAAGCAGAGACCACACTTCCTTTTAAATTATATCTCATTATTTTAGAACCATTCTGATCAACCTAACTCTAAAACATTTTCCTATATTCTATTTTTCAAACTTATTCTCCAGAAAGACTCCAGAAATATTTCATTTCTAAAACTTTAAATATAACTAACTAATTCTCAGTGAGGACTGTATCCTTACCTTTGCTCGACTATTTTACAAAAGCCTGAGGAAAAATACTATTGAAATTTAAAACTATAGAAACAACACAGCTCTAAAACGTATACGAGTTCCAGCTTGAAAGGTATATACAAGATTTTGGGAACCATTCAGATCAACACGCTCTAAAACTTTGCATTGTTGTCCAATTCAGAGGAGACATTTTGGAACCATTCAAGAACTTAACACAGCTCTAAAACTAAAGAAATTCCTAATATTCAAATTGAAAATTTTGGAACCATTCAGAACAACACAGCTCTAAAACTAGTTTCTGTATATCGAATCAACATTATTTTGGAACCATTCAGAACAACACAGCTCTAAAAGCTCATGATACATTAGACGACTTTCTATGAAATTTTGGAACCATTCAGAACAACACAGCTCTAAAACACTGCAATAGATTTTAACTATTCATGTACTATTTTGGAACCATTCAGAACAACACAGCTCTAAAACAGCACGTTGATACAAACAAAACAAAGTGATTTTGGAACCATTCAGAACTACACTGACTCTAAAAACCTCACCTTCAAAATTTCCGCGTTGTTTCGTAATCACTTACCATTCATCCTAGCAAGACTTCAGCTCTGAATGAGTTCCATTTTATTATATTTGATTATTTATATTGTACAACTAGATTATATTACTTTTATCTAGCTTCAAATTCTATTCTTGTTTCATAAAAACCTGTAACCGATTGATAGATTAATGTCCCCGTTAAAATTTCCGTAACCGTTGTATAACGTTGTCGATCAATTTGTTCTCCAAAAATTGAAAGGCTGCCGATGCCCCTGATTGGGTGAAACGCTAATAGAGATAAAATGGCTGTTGAAAGTTCATCAATTGAAGCTTTTTCATAATTTTTCTCCATTATTTTCTTTAATTTAGCTACTGCTGTCGGCCAACAATCCATTGTCTCAGATCTTTTCAATAATAAGTCAAACAACTCTTTTAAATTCTAGAGCGATGCTGTTCTAAAATATTCTACGATGTTCCTTGTTTTTCTTCATCATCTCTATGAATGTGCATGATATAACAATAGTGTGGAATCTTTAGATATTGTAAATTCATTTGCTTTTTGTAATTCTTGATGACTCAGCTAATCTACGTCGTTTACCAGTCTTCCAATTCAAATAAAGTATATTTAGGAAGAATCAGAATAGAATTTTCTTGTACATTTGTATAGCCCTAATTCTTCAAGGAACTTATTAGGATTATCTTCAAACCGTTTTTGATTCATAATGGATATTCCCAATAAACTCTTTCGCTTTAACTAGTTTTCTTACCTTTAGTCATACTCAAACAGAACAGAATAAGCAATTTTTGGACTTCAGACTCCACCATATTTATTCGTATCCACCCATTTTACGTAGAGTAATTTGTCAGAAGTCCCTTTTTCTCAACTGTTTCATTGGTAAAACTCCACCAGATTGAACTCTCTGTTTTTCTTCACAACAGTTACTTGATTATTAAAGATAACTTTCTTAATCATTCCAATATGTTGATCCTTATTTCCAAATCACATTTCCTTTGAGAATCTTTCTGTTCTCCATCCTCTTTTAAAAATTCCAATACATTTGAATATAGATATACTTTTTAGTAGCTTTTTCTTCTTCATTCGTCTTACGACTTAGATGCAAATGTTGTCCATATATAAATTCAGGAGCTAGTCTTGGATATTTCTAATCAAAAGATTTCCCACTACTGCATTTAAATAGGCATCGTGCGCATGATGGTATTGATTCAAATCACGAGATTTTTGGAAGATCAAAACATTTTTCTAAAAATTCATGCTACTAAGCTAGATTTTAAGGTTACTATTTTCACTTCATAGATGCCCTGATTCATCTACAGTTGAATTCCATCTTTCATCCAACATTCTTGCGATATGTTTTTGTAATTTGTCGTGTTTCAACTAATTGTCTATGAATAAAACCCTTCTTTATCTGTATCGGTTAATCCACCATGACGTGCTTTTTGTTAATCGATTATATTTAGACTCGCTTATTAATTTTGCATTTAATAAAACTCTCAGTAACATCCATACGCTTCACGACTTCTATACTTGGAACATCATCTGATTTTCCACGATTTTACTTTTGAGAGTCAACTAATACTTTATTATCAATGGAATCATCGACGAAAAACTACGAGAATAATATGATCCACATCACTAGCTCACTTAAACTATTAATATCTATGGTTTCATCACTTTACATATCTCTACCATTTTGTAAAGCAATACAAGTATAATTTTTCTTTTCAACAATTCCTTTATTCGTAATATTATGGACTTCTGAGCAGTTACTGAGATAATAACTGAAACCATCGATACTTTCTTAAATCTAGTTTCTAGATTGTTTTTCATCCCTGAGCAGTCGTTTGATTTTCTCTATGCCATCTCTATAACAATACTTGTTGGTTTATATCCCATAATTTTTAATAAGTTCATCTACAATTTTCATAGTTTGTAAAATGCCTGATAGCGTGGCTTCCAGCAAGAGCTGACACTTGTTCGACTAAGTTATCTCTTCTCAACTACCTGAGCTCAGCAATTTGTTTCTTGAATGTTAAATAGTCATCTCGGAGTTAATTGCACTCAGTACGATTCCCAGCAGGATCATCTTTCAAATAATCTAAAATTGTTTTCCCATTATCTCTAATTCCATCAATTAATTTCTTAGACAATCTTCCCACCCTGTATAATGCCGTCTTTCCAATCGTTTCATCACTTTTTCGTTAAAATAAGTCATACTGACTTAAACGGTCATGAATCATTTTTCGATCTTCAAAATATCGTTAATGTTAAAAATAATATCTTCGATGATCGGTAGGTTAGCTTCATTATCTAAAAGTCTTTGTCCACTTTTTAATTTTAATAAAATCATGATACGTTCCTAATGATGCATTAAAAGGCATGGTATCTTTGCTTAAACCCTTCAATCTATTCTAAAATCTGCATATAGCTATTTCTTAGATAGTTCATTAGTTTTCATACGTTAGCTTTTCGTTCTTTTTAAAACACATTATCGACAATATCTTTTTAGCTTTTAGCATTGAAAAGTAAAATCATGTCTTTGATCATCCACAAATTTAATTTTGGTTAATTCATTATAGACTGCAAACAATTCATATATAGTAACTATGTTTTGGCAATACTTTTTGATCCAGGTAGGTAAATGTCATAGTTTGTCATACGATGAATAAATTCTTCTGCAGCAGCTTTTGTATCGACAATTTCGTCAAAAATTCCATGGACGTACTGGGTTCATCTGAATGATAAGTCACCTGAGCGAAATGGACTTTGTTGTATTTTTCGCTAATAGGTCCAACATAATATGGAATTCTAAACTCAAAAAATTTTGGACTAATTTATCTTTATTTTCTAATAAAAATGGATAAAATACACCTTGTCGTTCAATAATGGCTTCGAATTCTTTTTGGTGAATTTGATGCGGAATTGATCCATTATCAAAAGTGCGTTGTTTTCTTAAAAAGTCTTCTCGTTCTAGTTTTTCTTTGAACAATTCTGGAGCTTCTATTGCTTCAAACTACTTCTTCAGATTGTTATAAAAAGCTTCTTGAGTGGTACTTCCATCAATGTATCCAGCATACCCATCTTTTTAGCATCATTAAAGAATTCTTTATATGTTTCTCGCTCCAAAGTTCCTTTGAAAAACTGTTTTAATTCGGCTAACTCTTCTTGATGGTTTTCATATCTTTCAATCATAGGAGCAGACAGAGGTGCTTTTGTATTTTTATCCTTAATGGATAAAATATTCGCCAAAACAACACTATCATAAACTTTCTTAGCTGCTAGAGAATACATCTGCTACTTCATCTCCTACTTGTTCCAATAATGCAGTTAGATCATCCTTCATAACTTTCTTTAGAAAATTGAAAGTAGATTTTTCATCTAACTCAAAAATCGTTTCAAATTCTCTGAATTACCTACATTAATTTTAAAAATTCAATTAACGGACTCTTTTATCAATCGTATATGTTTGAACAATTTTATCTTTTGCAGATTTACTTATTTTCTCAGTTAAAAATTTCTCTACTTCCATTTTCTTTTCTAACACGGAACTATCTTCAAAATAGGTACTATAGGCTGCTAAAAATTCATCAAATAATTGTTGAATATCATTGATTTTCAACATCTACATTTCCTTCAATTAAAAATGTCCTCTAAACTTAACAATATGAGCTAAAGCTAAATACACTAATCGTAATCAGCTTTTCTTTTCCATCTGCTAATTCTTTTCTTAAATGATAGATGGTTTTTATAGTTATTATGAAATGCAACTTCTTGTTCTACATTTCCAAAAAATGGATATTTACCGTGTGGTTTATCCTCTTCCCATAAAAATGAATCTTGTAATCTTGCAAAGAAATTTTCATCCACTTGCATCATAGATGATGCAAAAATTTCTTGTAAATAACGGATTCGATTTCTTCTTCGTTCAATTCTACGACGATTTGTACGCTTCATTCGACGAGCCATCGCTGTTTTCACCCACTATCAAATAGTACTGAACCCATTAGATTTTTACGAATTGATTTTTATTCGTATTTCCTAAAACTTTTGCTGTTTTCACTGGAACTTTATAATTGTCATCAAAAATCACACTATAACCAACACTATTTGTCCCAATATCTAATCCAATAGAGTAATTTTTCATCCATATTTCCCACCTCTTTAAGATTATTCACAGATTTATTTTACCAAAAAAACGTTTACATTTTAAAACTATTTATTGTATACTTTCAGTGTGGAACTATTCAGAACAACACAGTAAAGTTAAAAATAAAGGCTTGTCCGTAAAACAACGTTTCATACGTGGATGTCCGATTCGACATCTTTTTATACATTTTTGTGCGATAAACAAAAATCTTCATCGATTGTATAGTTCACCATCGAGAAATCCTCTACTAACTTTCCTTCTAAAAAAACAAATGTCTAGATTGATTCAAACTAATATAATCTAGAATTTCTTCTACTTCTCTTTTTTGAAAAATAGACTAGTACATTCCACAAAAACCTAATAGTTTCTTTTTACTCAAATATTTATAAACTTGAATAATTTCATTATTTTTATCCAATAAACTATCACTTTTGTTTTCAATCTGAACCCCTAAAAGACTTGATTAATTCTTGAATCGTTATTTCGTCATATTCTAAATCTAATTCATTTTCAACTAGTTCATAACTAATTAGTTGGGTAATCGTATCTGTTAACTTTTTCAATCATTGACTCACTTCTGGCTTTTTCATTTAATTGATTTTTCAATATCTCCATATATCAATTTCAACATAGCTGTCGAATTGACATCATAACCAAGTATATCCGATACAATCATTACTTCCGAGTCTTTAATCGGTTTGAATTTTCTATCCGCCAATTTCAAACTCCCCTCACCATCATAACGATAAAAATTCTCCACTGTACGTGCAAGTGCTTCTCTTGACTCAATAGCTTACTAATGTTGCACCTTCCACAAAAATTTCTTCATCTGCCAAAGGTAATCCAATTCTAATCATTTTCATCATCCCCTAAAAATACTAATCGTGCTTCAGTATTGGCAACGGATTGATTTCTTTCACCCGACAAATAAATCATTCTAGCAAATTGTTTCTCTGTTACAGTTAAAATTGTAATCATCCCTTTTTTAGGATTATGTTGTTTTAATCGTGCAATCATGCTTTGATTTGCAGTTCCATTCAACAATAACTTACTATAAACAGAAAATTGATGTTTAATAAATCCCTCGCTCAATAAAAATTTTCGAAATTGACGGTAAGCTTTTCTTTCTTCTGCAGTTTCTACAGGCATATCAAACATTAATAACATTCGCATATATCTCTCACTCATAGACGAAACACCGGTATTTCCGCCTTCTCCCCATTTAGAACTTTAATAACTTTTTTCGTATATTCACTTACAATATTCGATAAATACATTTCTTTTTTATCATAATGATACGTTTTACAAAATAATTGAAATAAATCTCTTTTAAGATCTACAAAAACTTTATAGCGATTTTTGATAAACAATTTGATCCGACTAATGGACGAAATGGTTCCATTAAATCACTTGCTAAATTAAAGGAATTAAATTGATTCTGCATGTTTTAATCCTAATTGTGTTAAACATCCATTCGAAACAATTTCTCTGGCAAATAAACTCAATAATAACGTATATCCATAATCTAATGCAGCATTAATATCATTAATATCATCTCTTGTGAACTTACTTCCAAATAATGTAGTAAAGTAAATTCTCGCTGCATGACCTTCACGATTAGTAGGATCATTTAATTGTAATTCATGAATCAGTCGACCTAATGATTCTGATTTTACTGTATAATCTTGCTGATATAGAAGACTTGCTTGATTCATCATTTTTGTAATATAATTTCTGTCCAAACTTCTACCTTTCTATCCGTCTCCCATTGAAGTTGTTTAGCTAATTGTAAACTGCTATTATGACTTCCATAATAAGGAACTACTTGGGCAATTGGTAGCGTTTATCATCACAAATAATGACTAATATTTTTTTCATCCATTAATCGTTTTAATAACATTGTCGTAATGACAATATCTGTTCTCTCTAATAATAATATATCAATTTCTGATAAATGTATTTGTTCTACAATTTCTGAATCTTTGTAAATTAAGTAATTATTTTTATACGACAACTTAGCATGTGCTTTAATAACAATTGTTCTCCAACCCATTTTTCCCTGCTCTAACTGAGTTTAATCCTTATATAGCCAGTTTAACACTGCTAAAAAGTTGTAGTCTACATTTTGTGAGTGAATTTACAAAAACTAAGAAACACAAAACATTTGTGACACTGAACCAGTTTCAATACAACTATAGGACAATTGGCTTGTCACACAAAATAGTTGAACGGTTTTAATACTAAATCCAATTTTATCTTCTAAATTATCTAAAAAGGCTGCTGTATGTGTTACGCTTTTCTCATCTACAATGTTACATAATCGTTTTCTACTAAATTCATCTATAGCTCTTATTTGATAATATTTAATCCCCTTACTATCCCATCCTATACAGTTTTTCAGAAACATCTTTAATGTCGATTTTGTATTTTTCACCTAGATAAGTAGTTGGTATCGGTGTCCATTTTTCGTATAAATTCTATTTCTTCTGTTATAATAGATTTCATATATAAAAGAGCCTATTTTATGCTTTTTGACCTGAATGCTGTTTAATATTGGTTCTCTTTGTCACAAACATATAATACCCTAACATCTTTTTAATCATTCAATTCGTAATTTAAATTTTTCAAATTTTCATTTGTCAAATTAAGCTAGAATTTTTAAATACCTATCAATTGATAAACTAAAAACAAAATATATCAATAACTCCTAGGGGAGTTCGTGCCAAAAATTTGGCGCTTTTTCTTGTCCGTGATTATGCTGCAAATTGTTCGATATATTCCTTAAATACTTCAATAGGTGTTAAATAATCTAATGACTTTTCTAGGAATATTATTTCTGTAATGAGCGATTGATTGAGCAAATTCTTCTTTTATTTGATTGAAATCCATTTGTTTTGGCTAAGCCATCTTTTTTTATAATCCATTGGGATTTTCATTTAATCCTCTTTGACTAGGACATCCAGAATCTGTAAAAATATATTGATATCATGTTCGTTACAGAGACTTTTCCAATTAGAAAACTCTTTTCACAATCGAATATAATAGTCTTTACAAAAATTTCTTGAAGACGACTCCACCACTTGTGAAGACGTTTTTCGATATCTATAGCTTTTCTTCCGTTTGGTTTTTAACGTAACAATCAATTTAGACTTTACTTCTACTAAAGTAATACTTTACCGCTCTTATGTTTTTCCCAACAATTGTATCTCCTTCGAAGTGACCAAAATCCTCTGAAAGATTTGGAAATAGTTCATTTCTTTCTTTAATTCCGCATTTGAAGGCTTGTTTTCCACGCTTTTCTTGATGGTTATTTGGTTTTCTTTGTCCCTTCATTGGTAAATCTTGAACACTTAATTCAGAAGTATCTTGATATCTTCATATAATGTTCTAACAGACATCCCTAAATCTCTTTCATTACGACCAATAATAACATCAGGTGTCCAACCTTCTTGATTCTTTTCTCGAACATACTCTACATCTTCTTGTGAGAGTATCTTTTTCTTAGCCCCGCATCTTTTTTTATTGGCGCAGTATCTAGTATAGTATTCTTGTACGGTATGTCCTTGTTTTTAAAAAGTTGATAACATTATAGATAGTTTGTAGTGAACGATTAAGTTTTTGAGCAATAAAAAGCTACTTTTTCTCCTCTTTCCCAATATGCCTCTATCCAAGTCAATTCATCTATGGTAATATGGTTTGTAAGTCAATATGAAACACTCCTTATTTTTGTCGTGATTAATTTGGTTTTTAGTGTATCATATTGACTTTTTATACATTTATTTTTCTAGCTTAATTTTACAATCGGCGAATATATTAGTTTTAGAACAGAATCGTATACTTTTTCGTGTACTAATATCAAAACTGTTGTGAAATTACGCGCATATCGTATAAAATTCCAAAAGATTTCTTTGCTGCATAAATAAAAATCCATTATTTAGTTGCACCCCAAAAGTTAGACATGAAAAATCTAACTTTTGGGGTGTTTTTCTATGAAATTAACTTATGAAGATAAAATAGAAATTTATCAACTAAGAAAAACAAGGTGAAAGTTTAAAGAATCTTTCAAAGAAATACGATATCGCCGATTCTAATATTAAATACTTAGTTCGATTGATCGATCATATGGAATAGAAATTGTTAAAAAGAAAAATCGTTACTATTCACCAAAAACTAAAGCAGGAAATAATGAATAAAGTTCTTCTAGAAGGTCGTTCACAATTAAGTGTATGTATTGAGTATGCACTTCCGAATCGTGGCTTACTTTCGAATTGGCTAGCACAATATAAGAAAAATGGGTATACTATTGTTGAGAAAAACAAGAGGAGACCAAATTCAATGGGACGTAAGCCAAAGAAAAATTAGAAGAAATGACAGAATTAGAACGTCTTGAATTAGAAAAATCTATACTTAAAAGGCGGAAATTGCTGTTCTAAAAAGTTGAGGGAACTACGATTGAAGGAGGAAAAGAGAAAGAAGAAAAACTGAAATTGTTCAAGAATTAATCAATGAATTTCCATTGGATATTCTTCTTAAAGTAATTAATTTAGCTCGTTCAACGTACTATTACCATTTAAAACAAATGAACCAACCGGATAAGGACCAACAGCTTAAAGATGAAATACAAGATATTTTTACAGAACATAAGGAAAACTATGGTTACCGTAGAATTCATTTAGAATTAAGAAATCGTGGCTTTAAAGTGAATCGTAAGAAGGTACAACGCTTAGAAAGCACTTGGTTTAATTGCCCGTATTCGTCGTAAACGCAAATATTATTCATACCAAGGAGATGTTGGAAAGAAATCAGATAATCTGATTCAACGTGATTTTGAAGGATCTAAACCAATGGAAAAATGTTACACAGATGTAACGGAGTTTGCCATTCCAAGTAGTGAACAGAAACTATATTTATCACCAGTCTTAGATGGATTTAACAGTGAAATTATTGCGTTCAATCTTTCTCGTTCACCTAACTTACATCAACTAAAGGCAATGTTAAACGAGGCATTTACAGATGATAAATACAAAAATACTATTCTCCACAGTGACCAAGGTTGGCAATACCAGCATGATTCTTATCATCGATTTTTAGAAAGTAAAGATATAAAGCCGTCTATGTCACGTAAGGGGAACAGTGCAGATAATGGTATGATGGAATCTTTCTTTGGTATTTTGAAATCAGAAATGTTTTATGGATTTGAAAAAGAATTTAAGTCTCTTGAGGAATTAGAGAAAGCTATTATCGATTATATTGATTATTACAACAACAAACGTATAAAAATTAAACTGGATGGACTAAGTCCTGTAAATTACAGAATAACTCATTCAAACTCTGCTCGTATTGCTTAACTAGTAAATCTAATTGAAAGTTTAATAATATTTCCAGAAAAACGCGCCAAAAATTTTGGCTGAACCCCTAGGGGGTTATTCATACATTTTGTTTTATTAATCAAAAAAAGAGACGACTTAAGTCGTCTCAAAAAAAGTCTAACTTTTGGGGTCACTTCAATTCATGGATTTTTATAAGGAAAAATTCGAGACCGAGGCTCGAAATTTTAGCCATGAGACTCGCTTTGTGAGGCTGCTGGCGACCTTGCAGCCAAAAAGGAATTCTTTCTTTTGAATTTTACTGTACGAAAAATCCTGCCGAGAATCAATTTGACTCATCGATAGGATTTAATAGAAAAGTCTATTCCCTATAAATATTGTTCTAACAATTCTTCTAATTGTTCTTTAGAATGATAGCCGATTACTTTATTTACGACTTCTCCATCTTTCTTAACAAGTAAAGTTGGAATACTCATTACTCCAAATTGACGAGCAGTATTAGGATTTTCATCAACATCTACTTTTGCAAAAGTCACTTTATCTCCCAATTCTTCGTCTAATGCATCGATAACTGGAGCTTGCATACGACATGGTCCACACCAAGGTGCCCAAAAGTCAACTAACACAACTCCTTCATTTGTTTTTTCTACAAAATTGCTATCATTTAATGATTGTACCATTAAAATCACCCTTTCTTCTCACTTGTAAACATAGTATATCAAGCCTCATTCCATTTACAAAAATATTCTGCTCACGAAACATCATCCTTTGCTACATCAGAAAAGTCTATTTCTAAACTATTTAAATAAAACTACTGTAGCTCCGTTTCCTCCCATATTCATTGGAGCAAATTCATAAGAAGCCACACTACGATGCTTCTTCAGGGTCTTATGAACCCCTTGTTGAATCGCACCCGTACCACGACCATGAATAATCGTCACACGAGGATATCCCGCTAATAAAGCAGCATCCAAGAATAATTCTAAATCCTTGATAGCTTCTTCATAACGTTTCCCACGTAGATCCAATTCCGTTGAAACATGAGTCGAACGATGACTCTTCACAATCACTTGAGTTGGTTTACTTGGTTTCTTCATCAATACTAATCAAATCTTCAACCGGCATTTTCATCTTAATAATGCCCATTTGAACAACCCATTCTTGATCGGAAATTTTTCAACTAATGTTCCTCTTTGTCCAAAACTTGTGACTTCTACACTTTGTCCAGGACGCAACGATTTCTTGGCTTTTTCACGCTTCAGTACTTTATTTTTCTTCAAAGCTTGTTCATGTTTTAAATCCGTTAAAGCTGTTTTCTTCTCAATTAATTCATGTTCTTTCACAACTGTTTCCTTACTCTTCAATTGCATTGCACGAATATCTGACAAGATTTTTTCTGCATCTTCTTGACTTTGAGATACTAATTCATTGGCTTTTTCTTTTGCTTGTTCAATAAGTCGAGCTTTATTTTCTTTAAAGTTTTCTGTTTCAAGTTTCAATGCTTCTAATAATTGCGAACTTTCTTTTAATTGTTGTTGAATCACTGATTTTTCTTGATCTACAATGCGACGTTTTCTTTCTAAATCAGAAAATCATTTTCATTCAATTCTTGACTTTCAACAGAAATAAAGTGTCGTGCTTGTTCAATGACAACTTTTGGAAGTCCTAGTCTTGCAGAAATATCAAAGGCATTACTTCGTCCTGGAACTCCTAATAGGAAACGATACGTAGGTTGAAGGGTATCACTATCAAACTCCATACTGGCATTAATCGTTCCTACTCGATTATATCCATAGACTTTCAATTCTGGATAGTGAGTCGTTGCAATAACATAACTTTGTTTTTGTCCCAATATAATCTAAAATAGCAATTGCGAGTGAAGCTCCTTCTTGCGGGTCAGTTCCTGAACCAATCTCATCCATTAACACTAAACTTTTTCTCATCAATTTTAAGTAAAATCGAAACGATATTTGACATATGGGATGAAAATGTACTCAAGTTTTGTTCAATCGATTGTTCATCTCCGATATCTGCGAAAATTTGCGTAAAGACGCCCACACGACTGTCCGGTAGTGCTGGAATATATAATCCCATTTGTGCCATTAATTGGATAATCCCAATCGTTTTTAAGAGGATTGTTTTACCACCCGTATTTGGTCCAGTAATGACAATTGACTGATATTCTTGCCCTAAAAATAATATCATTAGCAACCACTGATTTGGGCGAAATGAGCGGATGTCTAGCTTGCCAAATCGCAACATGGTTTTCTTCATCGATAATCGGCTCATTTGCTTTTATTTGTTTGGCATACAGTGCTTTTGCATTTGCGATATCTAAACGAGATAATACATAGTGATTTTGTGTTAGTGAAGGTGTATGAGGCATTAATTTTTCAGATAATTCCAATAAAATGCGCTCGACTTCTTTCTTTTCTTGTAATTGATAATCTCGTAATTTATTATTTAAGTTTACAATCGCTTGTGGTTCCATAAATAATGTTTGCCCTGTTGCACTTTTGGTCATGCACAATTCCACCAAAGGTTGATTTATATTCTGCTTTAACAGGAACAACATAACGATCATTACGAATTGTAATTAAAGAGTCCGTTAAATATTTTGCATATTTTCCAGTGACATATGTATCCAATTGCCCTTTAATCTCTTGTTCTGTTCTAGAAATTCCTTGACGAATTCCTTTTAATGCGATGGAGGCATCATCTAATACATATCCATCTTCACGAATGGATAACTGTAATTGTTTCGAAATTTCTGTTAAATATTCTAATTTTCTACTAATTGTGGCAATCGATCTAATGCAATCTCTTCTTCCTTCACTTTTTCAAAAAGTTGCCACTTGGTTCGTTGTTTGTAATACTTTTAAAATTTCACTTAATTCTCTTCCATTTAATCCTGCTTCTACTTCTAATCGTTTAATCGATACACTAATATCGGCTAATTTAGGAATGGGGATTCCTTGCTTTAATCGTAAAAGCGTCACTGCATCTCTTGTTTCTTCAATTTTATGGCGAATTTTTGAGCATTCGTTTCAATTGGCAATTGAAGAATCATTGTTTTTAGCTTTTTGAGTATTCGCAAATTCTCTTACAGCATGTCGTATTTTATGAAATTCTAAAATATCTTCAATTTTTGATTCATGCTTTCTCCTCCTTTTTAGATAGAAAAAGTGAAAAATAAAAATTATTTTCCACTCTTATAGATTCTACTATTCTTTTGTTGAATGGATTTCTAATCATAGACTATGAAAAACAACCACATTTTTAACAATTCCTGAGAATAATGGAGTATGTGTCACAATCCAATTCGCTAGAGTATGTCCTTCAAAAATCTTTTGTACTGAATCTGTAGGAATCATCGCTACTAAATATAATACAAAGAAAATCGCTACATAGTGGAAAACAAATCCTAAAACTGCTCCTCCTAATGTATTAAATTGCTTCATAATTGGTAATTTTGTCATTTCCCTAATTAGTGTAGAAATGAAACGAACAATCACCCAGTTAACAGCCATAATCATTATGAAGGAAAAATAAAGCATAAAAAGATTGATCCATTCCTAATGCTTGAGCTTCAGAAAAATCGCTAAATGCGTTCCAGGAATATACGAAGGATAAGGAACATACATTTCAATCATTTTAGAAAATGCTCGATAACCAGATGTTGCAATAAAAATCGAAATGATATATCCAATAAGATGAATCATTTGTAGAGCTAGTCCTCGTCTAGCTCCAGTATAGATTCCTAATAATAAAAATAATACAATTCCTATAGTAATCATTAAACACCTACTTTCTCCACAATTCTTCTTGATTAGCAAATTGTTGTTCAAATTGTTCCTTACGTTCAAGAGAAATACTTTGTCTTTTTGTTCCTCGATGCTGTGGTATATTTTTCTTTAATTGCTGATTTTCTTCTTCTAAAGTCATTAATTCTTTTTGCTTTTTCTAATTGCAAACTAACGGCATTAATCGCAAGTAAAATCGCCTTTTCTTCATTAGAACAATCTTTAGCAACTTCACTGAGTTCACTCCACTGTTCATTTAATAACTTTATAACACTATGCATATGTTGATGAGATTTTGTACCTAAAATAGTATATGTTTTCCCAGCAATAGTTGCACGATAACGCTGTTTCTTTTTGAGACACTTCATCCTTTCATTCGTTATCATATTGTTATCAGTTTACCATTTTTCAGACAAAAAGAAGCCGTGAGGCTTCTTTTTTTATCACTATAGAAGAACAAACTATTATTTTTCGGCTTGATAATTATCACGTACACGTTGTGCAGAACCTGGATCCACTTGATTCAATGCAGTTTCAATAATTGCCAACGATTCCTCATAACGATAAAAATGATTAAATTGTTCCAACGCTTGCTGAATCGCAGTATCAATTTCAGGATGGTCTAAACGATAACGATTCGCATGTTGAATCATAAATTCTGTTAATTGTGCAGATCTACAATTTCTTCTGTCATAATGTCTAATTTTTCAACATCATCTTCAATGATTTGATTTAACCCTGCAATTTCAGTCATATCTAATTTTACACGATTCATTAATTGAGATAATTGTTCAATACGAGAAGTTGTAGCAAAAACAATTCTAAATATTCTTTTTGATAATCCTGGTAAATGGTATTTTTCAATCGTACGTTTCATATTACGTAAATCTAATTCAAAAACATCTAAGCCATCACGAATACTTTTTTTCTTGTTGACTTAAATCCGTTAATGTATTGACTAAAAGATAATTGATTTTCATCAATTTCTTTTAAAGTATTTAACACAATTTCATAGTGCTCTTTCACAATTGAATAAGGTACTTGCTCATTTTGTAGTGCTTTGCTGTAATAAGCAACCGCTTCTTGTTCTTTTTCTAATTGTTTCGCAAATTCTTGAACACGATTAAATTCATTATTCGATAATACAAAATTTTTGAGATACTCGATCCACTTCGATATTGACATAACGATTGCTTTGTAAAACTTGATCAATTTTCTTTCAACTTGAGCACGATTTCTCTTCACAAATGCTTTTGCTTCAATTTCAGTTTCCATAATTCCATATAATTGATCAATTTCACGAGCAACTTTATCTAACTGTTGTCGAGCATCTTCCAATTCAGTTGTTTTAATATGCCCTTTGCTACTGCAATAATTTCTTCAATTTTTGAATTTCTGTCGGAATAGAATTTTAGGGAATTGATAATGCTCTTCCACCATGTAACCATCTTTTTAAATCAGCCACTTGTTCTTCATACTCTTCTTCGATTTCTTTTTAAATATTTAGGCACTTCTTCAACAATTTGTTCAAATCTTGCATTTCTACTTCAATGCGCCCTAAAACTTCCTTAGCTTCCAAATGGTCGCCTTCATTTGTTAATGTATTAAATTTTTGTAAAATCTAATTCTAAATACGACAAACGTTTTTTCTAAAGATTCTAACGCTTCTCCAAATGAAAAACTATGTGCTAATAAGTCTTTACGCATACTCATAACGTTCTTGTAACACTTCTAATTCTTCATGATTTTTCTTTTCGCTATCCAATAATTTTTGTAATGCTGTATATATTTTATCCACTTCTACTTTTGTTTCTTCAATTAATTGACTAGCTTGATTTGAAATTTGAGAACCTTTTTACAACATTTTAATCGTTGCGTATATTGTTCCGCACTCACTAATGCAGCTTCGATTTCAGGAAAAACGAAAAACGTGTGATTGTTTGCCATGTTGCTTGCCATGTTTCATACGTACGTTTTTGTTTGACCTGTTAAATTTAGATTTTTTAAAGTAAATAAAATATCCGCAATTGGAACAGTCATTAATTTTTGTTTTAACTCCTAATTCTTCAATTACTTTACTTTGTTTTTGACTTAAATAATGTAATACTAAATAACCGATAGCGCTAAACACTACGATTACAAGTAAGAAATATAAAAATCCCATATCTCTTCCTCCAAAATTCATTTATCTACATTTTCATATACATACAGGATTAGTATATCACGTTTGTATACTGGATAGCAAAAATTTTTCAAAAGAACCAACATTTGACTTTCGTGACAAATAATTGGTTCATAAGTTCTATTTCATTATTCTATTTATTTAATTAGTTCATAGATTGCTTCTGCATAAATCGCTGCTGAACGGAATAAATCATCTAATGCAAAGAATTCATTGGCTTGGTGCATTGTGTCAATTGAATCAGGGAATAATGCTCCATAAGCTACTCCACGTTCAAAGATACGTCCATATGTTCCTCCACCAATCGATTGTTCATGAGCTGGAAGTCCTGTTTGTCTAGCATAAACCTCTAATAATGTTGTTACCAATGGATCTTTCTGGTGACACATAGTGAGGTACTTGAGATTTACCAGCAGAAACAGTCAATCCATAATTAGATGACACAGCATTTGCTTTTGTTTCTAATGTTTTTGCATCAATTCCACGTGGGTAACGGAAGTTAACCACTAATTTCCCTCCAACTTCAGGAGCAAATGTTAAAATACCTGCATTTGCAGTTAATGGTCCCATTACTGAATCTTCAAATACAACGTTTAATTTTGCACCATCTGTATCTAAGTGAAGAACATCTGCTGCAAATGATAAGAAGTTTTTCGCTTGTCCTGCAAACTCATATTGATTTAAGAATGTTGCTAAATAAGTTGCTGCATTAATTCCTGCATGAGGTGTTGAACCATGAGGCTGATTTACCAACTACATCTAATACAACTACACCTTCATTAACTGAAGCTGTTCCTTCTACTGGATTTTCTGCAATATAAGCTTTAAATGCTGCTACAAATTCTGAAGAATTTGGAACGACTACTTCTGCATGAGCATCTTGAGGTACCATATTTTCTCTTAATCCAGCATTGAAGTTTTTCAATTGGAATTCTCCACTGCTTTCCCCAGCAGCTAACTCAAAATGTAAAGATAAAAATTCCTTTTTCTCCGTTAATAATTGGGAATTCAGCGTCTGGTGAAAAACCAAAATCTGGCATTTCTTCTGTTTGGAAGTAACGATCCCATACATTTCCAACCAGATTCTTCATCTGTACCAATAATGAAACGAACACGTTTTGAGACTGGTAAGCCTAATTCTTTAATTATTTTTAACGCATAATAAGCTGCCATACTTGGTCCTTTATCATCACTAGAGCCACGAGCATAAATACGGTCATTGATAATTTGTGGTTTCAAAAGGATACTGTTTCCCAACCTGTTCCAACAGGAACAACGTCCACATGTCCTAAAACTCCTAATGTTTCTTTATAGTCAGGATTTGGAGCAAATTCATATGACCTGCTAAATTTCCAACCATTTTTGTTGTAAATTCATCACGTTCCCCAATAGCTAAAAAGGCTTCTAACGCTTTTTAGGACCAGGACCTACTGGTTCTTCCTCACTTGCTTTTGAATCATCACGAACACTATCAATACGTAATAAATCAAATAAATCTTTTAATAAGTCTTCTTTACGACTTTCAACTTCTTTTTCCAATCAATTGTCATATTATCGCTCCTTTACGAAATTCATTAGGTTTATCTTATCATTTTTCCATATATATTGCTAGAAGAGTTTCCCTAAAAAGGAATAGAAACATTTGTTCTTACTCCTCTATTGATTACAATTCCACATTAAAAATTTTTAAGGATTCTAATTCGGAATCATGAAGGTTGCGAAACTCTCCAAGTTTCAAAGTTTCATCTAATTGTAATGGTCCCATGCTAATCCGTTGTAAATCCACTACGACTTTCCCACATGCTTTCACCATGCGTTTTACTTGATGAAATTTTCCTTCTTTAATTTTTAATTTGAACGATTGAAGTTTGTCGATTCTCATCGACAGAACGTATTCTAAACTAGCTGGCATACATTTATAGCCATCGTCCAATGTAATTCCCTTTTTCAAAAGAAACTTGATCCTCATCTGTCATAATTCCTTCAATTTTAGCAATATAGATTTTTTCCACATGTTTTTTGGGAGATAACATGGCATGACTTAAAGCTCCATTATTCGTTAATAATAGAAATCCATGCGTATCAATATCCAGTCTTCCTACAGGGAATACGCCTCGTTTAATCGCTAATTCTCCAAGTAAATCTAACACGGTGGCATGTCTTGTATCTTCTGTTGCAGAAATGACTCCTTTAGGCTTATTCATCACATAGTATAAATATTTTTCATAATAAACTCTTTCATCATCTAAAAACTTCATCCACTTTTTCATCAATTTGAATTTTTTCCATTGGTTACGATGTCTTGATTTTTTACGAACACGTTTTTGTTTTAAAATCATTTTTCACTTACGAACGTGTAGCTATTCCAGAATCGGCTAAAAACTTATCTAGTCTCACTGAACCTACTCCTTCATTTTTAGTTTTTCTACGAATGGCAATTACTTTTTCCCCTAATAATTCATCCGCTAATCTGATGTGAAGACTCAAACCGCCATAAACGAGCACTTCTACAATTCCCACAATAAATACTGCAATCATGGCATTCAATTTTACCATCAATCGACATCATTTGTTTTAATCCAACAAGTGTTAAAGAACTAAAGAATAACATGATAAGAGAAATTCCAATAACTTTTTGTCGTGTAAATCAATACTTTGTAGATATTAAATAAGGTTTGATAATATAAATGATAACCCATATATACGGTAGCTAATAGAAAAGCTATACTTGTAGCAATTAAAGGCCCTGCTCCTTCAAAGAAATAAATAAGCATCGGTTGCCATAGAATTTAATCACTAATGCAATCGCTAATGCTTTAATAGCCCACTATATGTTGCTGCATCGATTGTTGCATTGAAGTGAACACTGTAAAAGCACCAAGAAAAATACATAAGATACAAGACACTTGTAGTAAATAAGTTCCCTCTACACTAGGAGAATAAAAAAGATTATAAATAGGCTCCGCAACAACGGCCATTCCAACAGACGCTGGAATCATAATAAAGGAATATAATCCAATATTTTCTTCAATAACTTTTTTGACCTCCACATGATTTTTAACAGAAAAATGTGCTGTTAACAATGGTAAAGCTGCAGTGGCGATACTAATAGCTAACGATACAATAATCATAATAATTTTATTTGCATTAAATCCAAATATCGTTAATAATTCCTTACTTTGTTCAAAATCCAATGAGGTAAAAATCATCGCCAAAGGCTGAAAGGTTTCTTGATCTATAATACTAATGATTTGAATACTAGAAGTAACAATGACAAATGGTAAGGCTTCTCTCAACACTTCTTTTACAATACGAGTAAAACTCATATTACGAGCAGGACGTCCTTCTCTCATCAATTGCTTCATACCAGGTAAATCTTGCCACATTTTATATCCTAGATAAACAAATGCCACAACTGCTCCAACAAATGCTGCAAATGTTGAATGAGCAACTGCTACTGCATAACTGCCACCGAATAATTTCATCACAATAAATGTTAAAAAGCAACATATAAACAATACGAACAACTTGTTCCCATAATTGAGATTTAGCAGAAGGTGCCATATCACTATATCCTTGATAATATCCTCTTAATAAACTTAATGGGGGAATAATTACGACCGCTGGAACTAACGAACGAATGACTAAAATACTATCTTGAACTTCTTGAGCAGAACCACCTTTAGCAAAATAAGGAGCTGTTACAAACATGACAACAGCACTTACAATCCCCATCATTGTCATAAATATCATTCCGCCTTTAAAGATATTCCAACTTGTTTCATAATCTTTCCTAGCTTGATTATCTGCTACAATTTTTGAAATGGCTACTGGAATTCCGGCTGTTGAAATTTGTAATACTAATGCATAAATATTGTATGCAATGAAATACAAGAAATTGGCATCATCACGTTGAGTTGCAAACATTGCTCCCCATGGAATAATATATAAGGCTCCTAGTAATCTGGATACAATACTACCAATTGTTAACCATGAAGAATTTTCTAATAATACTTCTGTTGAATTTCTTTGCATACGGATTTTATCACTTAATCCCATTGATTTTTACTCTTCCGTATCATATTATCCTACTTTCATGAAATCTTTTTCTAACCCTAAGCGTACAATATTTTTCAAGCATTGTAAAATAAAAATAAAATGACTGTTTTAGCATTTTTGCTAAAAACAGTCACTCATTCTTTCAGTGTTCTCTAATCTATACATATCAGCCAAAGACTTTCCATAGTAGTAATTAGACATGAGACTTACGAGGCAAAGCTACCACCATCCATTTTCACTATAACAGAAAAGTCATTATATTTTACGTACTCCAATATATGCATGACAACCCTCAAAGACTTTTCATAGTAGTATTGGTGATAAAAGCCAAGTGTGGCTTTTATCACTGGAAAATTTGAGACCATAGGCTCAAATTTTAGGCATGAGACTTGCATTTTTGCAAGGCTGCTGCCGTCCATTACTACTATAACCGAAAAAGTCATTATAAATATCAATTAAGGTTGGACTAAATGATGTTTAAAAGCATATATCGTTGCTTGTGTACGATCTTCTACTTGCAACTTCGATAAAATATTCGAAACATGCGTTTTCACCGTCTTTAACGTAATAAAACACTCGTCTGCAATTTCTTGGTTCGATTTCCCTTGAGCAATTAATAAAAGCACTTCTTTTTCACGACTCGTTAATTCTTCATACAAACGAAACTCTTCTTCCACTTCATGACGATGCTCTAACTTCTCCTCACTTCTTTTTCAAATACCCCTTCTCCACGAAAAGTATCCCGAATCGCTTGCGCAATTTCAGAAGCAGAAGAAGTTTTTAATAAATAACTTTTTGCTCCAGCACTAATAGCTGGATAAACTTTTTCATCATCAATAAAACTTGTTACAATAATAATTTTAGCTTCTTTCCATTTCGATAAAAATTTCTTTTGTCGCTTCAATTCCATCCATAACAGGCATCACTAAGTCCATTAAAATAATATCCGGCTTTTAATTCCAGTGCCTTTTTCAACACCAATTTTTCCATTTTTCAGCTTGGTCAATCACTTCAATATCCTCTTGAACAGATAAATAGGCTGATACACCTAATCGAACCATTTCATGGTCGTCTACTAATAAAACTTTAATCATTCAACTACTCCTTCTCCTACTTTTTGAGGAATTTTTATTTCAATAATGGTTCCCTGGTTTACAATACTAATAATTTTTGCATTGTCCTCCCATTCCTGCAACACGTTCTTCAATATTTTTCAAACCATAACTTCCAGATTTGGAAACACGTGTATCAAATCCAATCCCATCATCTACTAGTTTTAAAATAATATAATCATCCATTTGTTTTAAAAATACTTCTAATTGTTTGGCTTTTTGCATGTCGTAATGTATTAGACACCAATTCCTGTACAATTCTAAACAGGTGATCTTCAAAAGTACTAGGTAGTGTCACTTCATCTAATTCCCAATGAGGCGATAATTGCACTTTTGTAGTTAATTCTTTTAATAAGCTTTCAATCCCTTGAACTAATGTTTTATTTTCAAGTGAAATCGGACGTAAGTGTAATAATAAAGCTCTCATTTCCGATTGAGAATCATTGATCACTTTCTCTACTAAAGCTAATTGTTGCTGGATTGCTGAAGATAGTTGATCTTTTTGCTCATTCATAGCTGATAACATCATCATCGCAGCGAACAATTGTTGACTCACTGAATCATGTAGTTCTCGAGCAATACGATGTCTTTCGAATTCAATAATTTCTTCCTTCGTTTCTTCACCAATATATTCGGTCTTGAAGAAATTTGTTGAAGCTTTTCGAACAAATTGCTCTTGCATTTCTGCAATTTTTAGCAGTTTCTTGGAAAAAAATGTATCCAATCGTATCATTAATAAAGGACGATACCAAATCTCGTCCACCGATTTTTAACAGTTGAAAATTGCTGATTTCTAATAGCTTCTAATTGATTATAAATCACAGAATCCGTTAATCGTTGTAAGAAAAATACGATACCTGCTGCCATAAAAGTAATAATAAATACAATTATTGTCACTACTAAAAATAATACAATTAATTGATTCGAAGTAATTTTTTCAAATAAGTCAATGTCAAATAAAGAATGAATAACATTAACTCAATTAGAAAAATACTAGAAACAAATAAAAACACAACAAAAACAAAGTCGTAAAAACCACTTTCTCATAGCTAATCCTCAATTTCTCCAACAAGGACTGATGAGATAATTGTAATTTTTCTTATTACTCGATTCAAAACGTTCTGAATACATTGTAACTGTCTCATTTTTAATTCTAATTGTTCTCCTTCAAACTTTAGCTCGCCAATAAATGCATTATGACAAAGTTTTACCCCAATTCCAATTGGAACAATGACACGAATTCGACCAATTCCTTTTCGAACCATAATCGTATTTTGTTCATTGGGAAGAACGGTATTTCCTAAATCGATAATCGTATCTCCCATAAATTGGCTAATGTTAATATCATCCCATTCAAATGTATCTTTTTCCAATTTTTGGACTCAATCCATTCCTGTCTTTTGCGTATCAAATCGCTCAGAAGGTTCTTCAAACTTAACAGAAACATATCTTTTTCTTCCAAAATCCATTCACTGCCATCTGAAAAATATTTTTGATTAATTTTCTTCATAGGAAAGACCATAAACGATCAGAAATACTTCCTGCTACCAAATTCCCCATGTAGAAAATACAGCTAAAAGAATCATTCATATCCCAAAGAAAAGTCCATTTGTCCGAATAAAACGAGTTTTTTCAGTTGAACGGCAATTCCTACAAAAATAATTCCTAGAACAAATAAATACAATAAATGAACATTTGTAAATAATTGAAATCCTGTTAAAAACATCCCAATCGCTATGATAAATAGAATGAAGATGAATCGATTCTTTTTCATTTTGCCCTTCTTTCTTTGAAAACTTTCTCACTATAAAAGTAACATATTCCTTCTTTCCTGACTATCCATCTAAAGACTGATTTCAAAAATGCTAGGGTTAGTGACTTTATCGTTAGCTGTTATTCTAACATTTTGTAACCTTATCCTAGCATTTTGCTGATTATCAATTGGTGGGTCTTGAGGTTCATTGTCAGGAGTAAAAAGCATCTAGTTTGCCTTGGCTTACTTCCTTCTGAAGGTCCTACACCAACCTCTTGCTTCCTAACTCTTCAATTAAACGAGGCTGCGATTGAATCAATTTTAAATCGGCGTTGAATATAAGATGTACTGATTGTTTTCTAATTCACGAATCATTTCTAATACTTCAAAAACAAATCATCTTCAGGGTCATCTGAACTTCCCTCTGATGTTTCTGGAAAGCATCATTGTCTCATCATATTCCACTTCTTGTTGTGTTTTTACAAATTCGACAATTCTTTCTACTTCTTCATCGGTTAAATAAGCTCCTTGCACACGAATCGGCTTATTTTCACCCATTGGAATATATAACATATCTCCTCGACCAGATAATTTTTCAGCACCACTTGAATCAATAATGGTACGAGATCTGTACCACTAGATACTACCAAGGCAATTCTTGAAGGTACATTTGCTTTAATAATTCCGGTAATTACATCCAACAGATGGACGTTGGGTTGCTAGAATCATATGAATCCCTGCTGCACGAGCCATTTGCGCTAAACAGAATAATCGCATCTTCGACTTCATTACTCACAGCCATCATTAAGTCTGCTAACTCATCACAATCACTCACAATATATGGAAGTAATGGATTCTCTTCTCCAGTTTCCGCATTAGAAGCGACATGCGCATTATAACCATCGATATTTTTCATTCCCCATTACCGCAAAACATTTCATACCGTTTTTCCATTTCAGTCACAACTTTTTCCAAAGCTTGCTGCTTTTCTTGGATTCGTTACAACTGGAGTTAATAAATGAGGAATCATTATAGCCATTTAACTCTACCATTTTTAGGGTCAATCATCATTAATTTAACTTCATGCGGTTTTTGTCTTCATTAAAATACTTGTAATAATACCATTAATACACACTGATTTCCCACTACCCGTTGAACCAGCAATTAATAAGTGAGGCATTTTAGAAATATCACATAATCGAACATTTCCAGAAATATCTCTTCCTAAAGGAACATCAATGGTTTTGGGGATTGAGGCTGCTTGAATCACATCACTGAAAAGCCACAAAAACTTGTTTTGCTATTTGGGACTTCAATTCCCTACCATAAGGTTTCCCAGGAATTGGTGCTTCAATACGAGTATCTTTTTGCAGCAAGCTGAGGCAATATCATCACTTAAATTGACAATTTTACTAACCTTCACTCCAATAGCAGGTTTAATTTCAAATTTAGTTACTGCAGGCCCTACTAACGGATTTGGCATAACTTTTGCCTCTACTCCAAAACTCTCAAATGTTCTCTCTAAAATTTTAAGATTCTTCTCTACAATCATCTTCTCATCAGATTGATACGAAGGCGGAATTGGATTTAATAACGTTAGTGGCGGTAATTGGTAATCTGAATCATCAGTTCCTCCATTAATGACAAAGTCTTCTAAATCTTCTGTATCTTCCTCTACTTCTGTTGGTTCGATAAAGGGATTGAAAGAAGTTGATTCTTCTCTTTTTGGTTGAACGAACTCCTCTTCTACAACTGGTTTTGTAACAGGCGGTGGCGTTACTTCTGGATAAATTTCTTCAAACTCGTCCTCTTCTTCCTCTTCATCAAAAACAAAATTTTTCATCTTATCCGATTAAAGAAGGTTTCTTTTTCTTTTGGCTTCTTTTGGTTTTTGTTTCAACGACTTCTGGTTTAACTTCCCGTACACGAGATTCTTTTTCTGCTTTATTTTCTTCCAGTTGATGAATTTGAGCAGTCCAATTTCTTAAACCTTCGAAGACATCTCTTAAATAATTTCAAATGCCACAAATATGGCAATCATAAATAGCACAAAAATCGTTAAATAAGTTCCCCATTGAGAAACTAAGAAATACGTCACCGTATAAAATAATGCTCAATCATCCCCAACCTAAATTTTTGTTCGATAGCATTTGCTTTTAAAATCAATCGCATAACGAGCCATCATTTCTTTAAATAACTGACCGCCTTCTTGAACATGATTACTAAATACAGCCACTTCTACCCAAAGAAAAATCGCAATTACTAGACACGTAGCGACTCCAATCCATTTTTTCGGAATAGAATGTATTCTCCCGCGGAATAAAACACCTACGCATGTAAGTATGCCAATCATACCTACAAACACAAATAAATCTCCTACAAAAAGCGAATAGTATTTGCAAAAATCTTCCTAAAAATCCTAATTTAAAATCGCTAAAATTTGCACCAAAATTAAAAATTGCCATCACTATTTCAATGGAAATTCCAGATTCGATGTTCTTTTTCGTATATTTTCTTTTTTTTTTTTGTTCTTGCTTAACCACTTTACTCTCCTTCTGAATATAATTTCCCTTCCTGTATTAAAATTAATACACCATAATAGATTTGCAAACAATCCTCACAGGACTCACAATATTCACATTCATTTTCATCCCAAAATGCGCAAGAAAAATGCTTCTCACGTTTCTTTTTGATATTGAGCTGTATATGTTTCTACTAATTGTTTATAAAAAGTTCTTTTGCCTCTTCTAGAGTGGAACAAGATTCTTCTAAAACAATCATCTCTTTCCAGTCGTCCATCATCCACCAAGGTTCATCGACTCCTTTTTGTTTGGATAACACAATACATATCTATCACCTCTCCTGAATAGTATACCAGACTTTTTCAAAACTTGTTATCTTCATCCATTGAAAATTCATATATTTTTGATAGGATAGTTAAAAAGGAGGAATTCAAATGATTACTTTACGTCTAAGAGTTTGGGGACTTGTTCAAGGAGTTGGCTTTCGTTTTTATACAAAGACTTGCTGATCGATTACACATCAATGGAATGGTTAAAATAAAATCGATGCTTCCGTTGAAATCATTGTCCAGGATACCCCGAGAGAGCCTATGCTTTTGTAGATCGAGTAAAACTTCTCCCCCATCTCCGTATGCAAAAATTCGAACATCAACATTAGAAATTATTGAAAACGAACCGATTTATAAAGGATTCTCAATCTATTATTAATGAGAGAGAAATATACATACGACTGATTTTCATTGCTATTCTATTCAATATAAAGTAAAATGATTGTGTTTAACAGATAAAGGAATGTGATTCATGAAATTAACAAAAAGTTCAATTAGCAGCTCTATCGAGCTTGCTTGTGCTATTCCTATCTGGATGTGTACAAATCGACAAAAGCAACTAATCAACCTTATGGGATGGTCTATGATTATTTAGCAGTACCAACTCAAACCATTTTAAACTGGATTGCTTCAGCATTCGGTGGAAACTATGTCATTTCTATTATGATTGTTTTCAATTGTAGTTCGTATTATTTTAATGCCAACTATGTTTTAAGCTAAATGAAAAACAATGTTAATGAACCAGATGGCGTTATTAAAACCATATATTGATAAAATGAACGAACGTTATGGGGACGACCCAACACCAGAACAACGTATGGAAGTTCAACAATATACGATGAAATTTATCGTTTAAATAATGTATCATTAACAGGCGGGCTTGCTTCTGGGTGTCTTCCAGTTTTTAGTCACAATGCCAGTCTATAGTGCGTTATATAATGCGATTTTATACTCTCCAGAAATTTCAAATAGTTCATTTATGGGGGTCTCATTGAGGTACGTATTTACAATTGCAGTTGCAACTGCCGTTATTTATTTAATTCAGGTTATATTAGCCAATTATATATGGATGAAACGCAAAAAGCACAAAGCAAAAAGCGACACTATATATGATGCCAGTGATGATGTTAATGTTCACAGTTGGTACAGCTGCAGGGATTGGGATTTACTTCTTCACATCTGGTTTAACTGCAATCTTACAAACTTGGATTCAAAACCAATTCATTCGTCCAAAAGTACTTGCAGAAATTGATGCTGAATTAGAAACTCAAGGAAATAAAGTCATTCTTCCAGAGACTTCAAACGTTGCTAAGGTGCTAATCCAACCCGACTGCACCAGCTCAACAAACATTTTGCACAAAGAAACCGCACATCAACAGGAAAAAAACAGCGGAAAACAAAACGAAAATAAAATAAAAATAATTAAGACTTTTTATGAAGTTGCTTTGGGACGCCAGCAACCCTTCGGGTTTCATGGCTAAATTTTTGAGCCTGTAGTCTCAAAATTTCCTGTAATCTCAGCTTTTTAAGCTTATATTACTCAAGCTACTTCAAGAAAGTCTTTCTAATAGTAATAAAAACGTGAAGTTCGGGTTTACCTCTCTACTTCACGACAATCATTCTTCTACTAAATAACTTTTTCTTTCGAGATGGGTCGATGCTGATTCCTTGTTCTAATACTTGTTTTGTATTCTTTTGCACCGAACAATGAATGATCTTTGTAGTTTCCACATTGAACAGCTGAAAATCCCTTGAATATCTTCAAAATGAATTTCGTTAACAATTTGTTCTAATGTTGCTTTTAACACAACGGCAATTGTTTCTACACTAGGTGTTCCCCATGTGATTAAATGGAATCCAGTACGGCATCCAAATGGAGAAATATCAATAATTCCATCTACTCTATCTCTTAATAAATCTGCTAATAAATGTTCAAATGTATGAATCACACTGTTGGCATTTCTTGCTTATTTGGTTGTAAGAAACGAATATCAAAATTCGTAATACGATCTCCTTTTTCTCCAACTTCTTCTGTAATTTTACGTACATAAGGTGCAATCACTTTATTATGATCAATGTGAAGCTTTCTACTTCTATAACAAAACCTCCTAGTAATCTTTATAATAGAGCCACTATACACCAAAATAAAGCACTGTCAATGAAATGAAATTCATTCCTTTATGTAATTTTTAAAAGTATCGTGCTATAATCTATAAAGAAAAATTATTGACAGCAAAAGGAAATTATTATGAAAAGAAAAACAGCATTCAGACGAAAACTATTTTTATTTTTAAGTCCTCTAATCATTCTTATCAGTTTGATTATTGGCTATTTTATTTATGGTTATACTGCTTATTATCGTTTAGAAGATAATCTGACTTTATCAGTTACAAGCCATACCGACCAATCTCTCAATACTGGAAAGATTATACCATATCCTCTTTTAATATCGGATATGGAGCTTACCCTCAAGACTATAGCTTCTTTTATGGATGGTGGGAAATATTCAAGAGCATATAATCGACAAAACCGTATTAGACAATATGCAAGGGATCCAAAATACTATTCAGATGATTCAGCAGATATTGCTCTATTCAAAAATAGATACAGATGGAGATCGTTCCCAACATGTGGATGAAGTGGAATTTATGACTCAGGCTTTTGAGAAAAACACAATTGGGTATTTGGACAAAACTATGATTCACCATATTTATTTTATCCACTTTTAGATCCCATTGGAAAAGCAACTTCTGGAATCCTAACGATGTCAAAATACACGATTCAATCTAGCTAACGATATAGTTTACCAATTGAAACGAATTTCAATAAATTTTTTCGATTTAGACCGAGCTTTTTACCGTTAGTTACTTACCCGTTTCAAATCAAAAACAATTAGCATTAATCAATATTCACTTATCTGCATATACAAAAGATCCAACGATTGGAAAAAGCCAGTTAGAAAAACTATTCCATTATGGAAAATGAATATGAAAAGAAACTATGTTGTTGTCGGTGGTGACTTTAATCATGATATTTTACTTGGAAAAAGTCCGGAAGTCTTTCAAAGCATCCGATGAACCACAAACTTGGACTCATCCATTCCCAGTAGAAAATCTTTCAAAAGCATTTTACATTAGCCACTCAAGGATTAGCAGAACAAAAATTCCTTCAGCTCTGTGCATTAGATGAAGGCTACCAAAAGGAAGAACTTTTTGTAACATTAGTCGATGGATTCATTATTTCAGACAATGTACTGAATTTAATCACGTCAAGCACATGACTTAGGTTCCAACATTCGATCGCAGCAGTTTCAATGGGTTTTACATTAAAATATAGCGCATTATAGCGCTATTTTTCATTTTTCAAATCATCAAGATATAATACTTCTACTGCCCTGACCAATCTAATATACAACCAATGAAATCAACAATATCTAAATCCTTCATTTCATATGTTTCCCCATTATTCACACTGGCAGTTGCATCTTCAATATAAGTTACTTTATATCCTCTATCTGAAGCAATAATAGAAAATAAACAACAATATTCCGCATTTAATCCTGTAATCACAACTTCTTTAATTTGATGCTTCACTAAAATCTCCGTCAGATCTTTACATTGAAAAATATTTGGACTTTCTTTTTCAATAATATAGTCTGCTAAAACTGACAATTCTTCATCTAAACTTCCCACTTTCATTTCCATTGTAAATATACTATTTTCATCATTATCAATATGTCTCGTATTAATAATGATATCTCCATGTTTGCTTAAAAATATTTTTGTAATTTTAAAATATTTTTTTCTCAATTCGTCAAAAATATCACGTTCTAACATACCTTTTTGACAGTCTAATACAATTAGTACTTTCATTTGTTCTCCTTTATAACATTCTTATCTATTATATTTGCATAACGATAGTATCAATTTTACCTCGATACTTTTCTGATTGTCATTAAACAAAACTTATTCATTTTTGTACAAGAAATAGAAGTAGTAATTCTCTGGTACTTTTTCTGGGACTTTTCCCTTCTAAACAAAAAAGTAAGCCTAGGAACACTGTTATATCAACGTTTCTAGCACTTGCTAAAGGTTTTTATCCCACACTACCTTCCATCTCGTACGCAATTAATCGGTTTAATTCAACTGCATATTCCATTGGAAGTTCTTTTTGTAAATGGTTCAACGAATCCCATGACAATCATCTCTGTTGCTTCAGATTCACTAATTCCTCTACTCATTAAGTAGAATAATTGTTCTTCAGAAATTTTCGATACTTTTGCTTCATGTTCTAAAGCGACTTTGTCATTATAATTTCGTTAAATGGAATTGTATCTGATTTCGATAAATCATCCATAATAATCGTGTCACATTCGATATGAAATTGAATAATCAGATTTCTTACTAAAGAGTTACTTGTCCACGATGAGTTTTACAACACCACCATCTTTTTGCGATTGATTTTGAAACAATAGAACTAGAAGTATGAGGTCGCATTATGAATCATTTTGCCCCTGTATCTTGGTGTTGACCTTCTCAGCAAAAAGGCAATTGATAACATTGTCCCTTTTTGCATAAGGCCCTTCTAAAAATACGAAGGATATTTCATTGTTGTTTTGCTCCTAAGTTTCCATCGATCCATTCAACTGTTCCATGAGCTGCTGCACGAGCACGTTTTGTTACAAGATTGTGACATTATCGAGACCAGTTTTTGAATCGTTGTATAACACGGTATCACAACTTCTTCTACGAAGATTTCTACAATCGCAGCATGTAAGCTGTTTGATGAGTATGTTGGTGCTGTACATCCTTCTACATAGTGTACGCTGCGCCTTCATCTACAATAATTAATGTACGTTCAAATTGTCCCATATTTTTGGTCATTAATACGGAAATAGGTTTGAAGTGGAACATCACATTTACGCCTTTTTGGTACGTAAATAAACGTTCCTCCTGACCATACCGCTGAGTTTAATGCTGCTAATTTATTGTCTGTTGGTGGTACTAATTTTGCAAAATATTTTTCGAATAATTCTGGGTTATTCTTTTAATGCTGAGTCTGTATCCGTGAAGACAATTCCTAGTTTATCGAATTCTTCTTTCATATTGTGATACACAACTTCTGACTCGAACTGTGCAGATGCGCCTGCTAAATAAGCACGTTCTGCTTCTGGAATCCCAATTTTTCAAATGTATCTTTGATTTTCTCAGGAACATCATCCCAAGAACAGAGCTGGTTTATCACTCGCACGTTTGAAATAGGTGATCGCATCAAAATCAATATCTGATAAATCTGCTCCCCATGTTTGCATTGGCATTTTTTTCAAATGCTTTTTAAAGATTTTTAGTCGAATTCAAGCATCCATTCTGGTTCGTTTTTCATTTTTGAAATGGTACGAACGACTTCTTCAACTAATCAACTCCACTATCAAATACGGGCGTTACATCTTCATGAAAGCCATACTTGTAATCTTCTAATTCTGGAACTCCACTCATTTTTAAATTCCTTTCTTGTTTTTCTGTTCAACTACTTTTTCTAATGCTTTTCCATGCTAAGGTTGCACATTTATACGTGCAGAATTTAGAAAACTCCACTTAGTAGGCAGCATCTTCTAATCGATCTTCATTCACACTTTGTCCTTGCACTAATTTTGAAAAATCTTCTGCTAATTCACAGCTTCTGGTAAGTTTTTCCTTCTAAAATATCACACATCATACTGGCACTTGCCATACTATGGAACAACCTTGTCCATCAAATCGAGCACTTGTAATATGACCATCGTCTGATAATTCTAATTGTAACTGCACTACATCACCTAGGTCGGATTATTTAACTCGATAACTTCAGCTGTTTTCAGTTTGAATTCCTTTATGACGAGGAAAATTCAGATGATAAAATCACTTGACGATATAATTGGTCTAATTTAGATAAAAGCCATCTGAGAAAACTCCTTTACTGCTAGTGCTAAACTACGATATAGAAATTCAGCTTCTTCCATTGTATTATAAATATACCTTCTTTGAGCAGTTGAAGAAACGCATAAATCGTCTCATTAATGGTTGGCACTGTTGATTGTCCTGCACGTGCGACTCCTTCCATATCCAAGGCAGTTGCTAAATCGTGAGGGTGAACGCCATCCATTGTGACCCGTGAAATGACGCGCTTCTTCTTGAAACATCCGTTGGACCATGAACGGTCCACACCTTCCATTGTGTTAGTGGTCATAAACATATGCTGCTAATTGTTGTTCATGGGCATGAGATGTGATTCCATACCAATTTGTTCTAAATAATCAATCGCTGCTCCCTGGTGCTATTCCACCCGGCAATATTAGGCGTCATAGCTAAATTTCCATGGAAGTTTCGAACTCCGTGCTTTCTGTATCATGCGAAGTCAATCGTTTCCCCACCAAATTCGATAGGTTGCATTTCTTCCTAATAATACTTGCTTTCGCGTCTGAGACACAATGCCTGTTGGAGCTAACATTTTATGTCCACTAAACGCATAAAAATCACAATCCAAGTGCTTGTACATCGTTTTCATGCAACTGCGGCGCTGGCTTGAGGCTCCATCAACAACTAGTACTCCTCCAACTTCATGGACGATTTGTGCTAATTTACTTTAATCGGCTGAATGGTTCCCTCTTTCGCATTCCAGAAGCATGCGCAATTAGAAACACGATTTTGTAGCCCGTGGGTTGCGAAACTTCTTTTGTAGCTTGTACATCTAGCTCCCTTCCTCAGTTAATGGAAGGAAGTTTCAAACCCGCTCCTGTTTGAAGTGCTAATTGTTGCCCATGGAACAAAATTTGAATGATGCTCTGTTTTACTAATCCCAAATCTCATCTCCTTCCTTGCAGACGATGTTTGCGCAGAAACCCTGTGCCACGCAATTGATTCCAGTACGTACGTTCCTCTTGTAAACAATACTTCCTTTATCGAAGAAGCGTTGATAAATGTTTGCGCTCGACGACTCACTTCGTCGCATCTCGTTGCTAGTTGAGCGAGGTGTATGCACTCCACGATGAATAATGGCATTATAATAACGATAGTCTCTTCTATGCAACGAATCACGCTTTCAGGCTTTTTGCGTTGCTTAGCAGCATTATCTAAATACACTAATGTTTCATCATTGCGCAGTTCTAGTTAAAATTGGAAAATCTTTTCCGAATATCATTCTTACTGTTCATCGTTTCGCCAACTTTTGGTGATCATTTCTACTAATTCTTTTTGCGTGTTTTGTGCCAGGATTTACTAATAACAGAACCTAAGAATCCACGAATCGCTAAACGTTTCGCTTCTGCTTGGCCTAATTCCACGGCTTGTTAAGTAGAATAATTGTTCCATCATCCACTTGTCTCACTTGCCGCATGTCCTGCTGTTGCTTCGTTTCATCGATTAATGAAAATTGGGTTCGCATCTCCACGTCCGCCTTCGAGAAAGCTTGTTAATGCAGCGGCTCCTTGTTTCGCGCGTCTGCAGTTTTGCTCCTTTCAATAATGTAATGTCCAATTCCGTTAAATGTTAACGTTTGATTTATCTGAGCAACTCCATGTTGTAAAAATATGTCCCCACGTGGTTTGCGCAGTTTGTCACTCTTGTATCAATTCCTTGGAGCTTGTTTGCAGTGAAATATGGCCTTGCAACATTTACTTTTGCACGTTAGAACCTGCTCCACGTAATTCACTATCCAGTGCTGCAGATTACATTTCCGTCATTCACTAATCCCTAATGCTCATTCAGCGGTCGCATCTTTTTCTAAATAACCACGGCAGTTAGTATGAGGCATCCGTTGGTTGACCTAGTGTATCAACCGCTGCGAAAATGAGACTTTTAGCTCCTTCTTTTGCAATCACTTCTACAATGATATTCGCAGTATTTTGCGATCGCCAATGCTTTCGAAACGTTCCACATAAGAGTGAACTATTTTCTTCTGCAACAATTAATACGTGTGGCAGGTGCTTTACATCTACTGTATTGTATTTTGTACAAAAGTGAGATTCAATATTATCTTCCTATTACAACTTGTGGAACATAGTAGTAATTTCCTGAATTGACCATTGCTGCATGATGCGCTGTTAAGCATGTCGCTCCACTAGTGAGCTTTTGTCATATAGTGAGGTTTTGCTCAATTCTGGATATTGTTGTAATGCTTACAGTCGATCCATCACTAGTCATCTTGCATACAGCTGTTTCCAACATTCATCTCTTCCAGTAAAGAAACTGCTCCTAATTGAACAATTTTTGCGCTCTGCTGCATGCGGAATGTCTTTTCTAATTCAGTGATAATTGAGTTGCTTCTCCAATTTTCACTTTGGAATAAAATTCCATCGAATGCGATTTACACGCTCAATAAATGGTATGGCTAGTTGTTTCCGCTAATTCCAATGCCTTTAAACGAGTGTCTAAAAACCAATCTGGTTCATTCTTTAGAAGTGAGAATGAAGAGTCAGTTGTTCGTGATACAGTTAATTTCTCTGCCATTCTCTTTTCTCCTGTTCTTGATGTGCTAAAGAGAGTTCCTAATTCTTCGCTAATTCCTTTGTATCCTTCTGCTTCTAGACGTTTTTGCTAATGCAGCATCTCCAGTCATTTACGACACGTCCGTCCATCATAATATGAACAACATCAGGTTCAATATAGTTTAATAAACGTTGATAGTGAGTAATTAATGATGCAAAGTTTTCCGCATGGCGTAACGCGAGAAACGACTTTTAGCGCATCAATCATCTAACCCTGAGTCAATTTCATCTAAAATGGCAGCTTGGCTCAATCGTCATTCTAATTGAAGAATTTCGTCCGTTTCTTTTCTCCACCAGAAAGTCAACTTCATTCAAGTAACGTTCTGCCATTTTCTTCTGGCATATCTAAAATCGCCATTTTTCATCTAATATAGATATTCACGAACACGTTCATTGTCTTCATCGACGAAGCATTATTATGGCTGAACATAAATTCTGCATTTGTTGCTCAGCAATTTCACTTGGATATTGCATTGCTAAAATAGACCGCACTGAGCACGTTCATCTACTTCCATTTCAGAACGTTTCTCCATCTAATAAGATTCTCATATTCTGTTACTTCATAACTTGGATGTCCCCATAATCGCTGCAGAAAGAGTTGATTTTCCTGTTCCATTCGGTCCCATGACTGCATGGATTTCTCCAGTGATGATGGTTAAGTAGCACCTTTTAACTTTCTTTATCTTCAATTGACATGTAAATTTTTAATTTCTAATATTGCCATGATTAAGCCCCCTTTCAAAAATAAATCCTCAAACTTATAACAGATAAATTTTTCTGTCACATTAAGAGTATTTTATCCTAAATAGAGAACGATTATCAAAAGATATTGTCAAGAAAAATTTTTAAACGTTAATATTTTCTCATCATTTCTTAATAAAAATCTTTTCAATCGAATGAAAATAAGTATGATATAAACTACTTACAATGTGAAAGGAGAAAAATACATGCAACACTATCCTTTAATCGGTATTTCAGGAAACCATCGGCAAGATTCAACTGAACAAGATCGCTATCTACTATCCTATGCACCAAATGGATTTATTACTGGGTTAGAAAAAGCTAAAGCAATTCCTATCATCTTACCAATTGTTTCAAAAAAAACAGCTTACGAATATATTTCAAGAGTTGACGCATTAGTGTTATCAGGAGGTCAAGATGTTTCACCTCTACTATATGGAGAAGAACCCCATTTAAAATTAGGAAGAACATATCCAATCAGAGATACCTTTGATCTTGCTCTTATCGAAGAGGCTTATCGACAACAAAAACCGATTCTAGCCATCTGTCGAGGCTTTCAAATTTTAAATGTAGCCTTTGGAGGAACCTTATATCAAGATTTACAATCGCAATATACCGAATCAAATATTTTACATTTACAAAAAACAATGCCTTCAATGGCTACTCACTCCATTGAAATTTCTGAAGATAGTGAATTAGCAAAAGTTCTTGGAACAAAAAGCAGCCATTAATTCTTATCATCACCAAGGGATTAAAAAACTTGCGCCTAACTTCAAGGCAGTGGCATGGAGTGCAGATGGATTAATCGAAGCCTTTGAATCCAATGAAAAAAATCATTATGTTATTGCTTTACAAGGACATCCAGAAGCTATGATTAACAATGATCATAATATGCAAAATATTTTTAACCATTTTGTTCAATCGGTTCAAAATCAAATATAAAAAGTACAACGTACCTCAGAAAACCAACTGGTTGTACGTTTACTCTTTAGTTACTTTCAACCTATTGGTTAGTTTTCTTTACAATCATGATTTTTCTCGCAAATAATTGGTAAATCCTCATTTAATAAAGCCTTAAATTCTTCAGCATCTACCTCTTCTAATGCATAAATCCAGTTTACTGCTGTATCAACTTGATTTAACATTTCAGGATTATCTTCTAATTCTGTATGCCAGCTACAACTTTTCCCAGACAACGGGCTGACAAATTCTGTCACAGCTTTTGCTGCTTCAACACTCATAATGAATCTTCCGTAGTTAATATTTCTTGAGTAAATAATTCTACAAAACTAACATCTCCAATATCATCTTGTCCTTTGGAGAAATTCCAACTGTATGTGCATTCCTGCTATGTTTAATCCATAAACCATTTTCCTGCTATACTTAATCATTTGAATCGCCTTTCAATAATTGTTCGTATTGTTCCTCTTTAAATCAAAAATACTTTCTCATCTGATATTAATAGCGGACGTTTAATCAACATTCCATCGCTTGCTAATAATTCCATCGCTTTAGAAGTTTCCATTGTTTTTAATGACATCTTTCAATCCCATTTTTCGATATAATTCTCCACTCGTGTTAAACACTTTTGTTAGTGGTAATGCACTTCTTTCGAAAAGGACTTGTAATTCTTCTGCGGTTGGATGTTCTTCACGAATATCTTTTACTTCAAACGGAATATTGTATAACTCTAACCATTTTTAATGCTTTCTTACAAAGTAGTTCATTTTGGATGGCTGAAATAATCATTTTTCTCCCCCTACACTTTTGCAGTTTTAACATTTCTTCTGATAATTATTTGTCTTGAATCTTGAGTAAATTCGCCTTCTTCTTCTCCAAAAATATTACTCTTGAAGTGATATCTCATTGACATCATTAACCCAATCCCCATCATATTTCCTAATAAAGAAGAACCTCCTTGAGAAATAAATGGTAAAGGAATTCCTGTTAGTGGTAACATTCAATCGTCATTCCAATATTTTCAACAACGATGGAATAAAATCATCATAATGACCCCCAGCTGCTATATAAGAATAAAAATTCATTTTTGTATCAAAACAAACACGAATCATTTGATAAATTAAAATGAAATACACCGTAATCAGAAAGTTCCACCTAAAAATCCAAAATTTTTCACCTATTGTCGCAAAAATTAAATCAGACTCGAACGGGAACATACACTTCAGAAACAGCTACCCTTTTTCAAACATTTTTCCAGAACCAATTGCTTTCAAACTTTGGAATAATTGAAATCCAGCTCCACCTTGATCGCGATAAGGATCAACCACGAATCAATACGAGCTGAATTGATAGATTTTTAAAATCCGATAGTTTAGTAATAATTGTCGATTATACACAACTAAATAAATTAATAACGAACCAAGTAAAGTAGCTATTATAATTAATGGCAATAGTATTTTCCAACTAATTCGAGACATAATCACTGACTCCTGCTAGTATCATTAAAAATACTAAAGTGGTTCCTAAGTCATTTTGTAAAATAACTAATACTAATGCCGGAGAAAAGCATTCACTATTAATTTGCCAAATAAAAACCAATCAGTACTCCTTGTACGATATTTTAAATATCTATTATGATCTGTCGCTACTTTTGCCAACCTAAAATATAAAAAATCTTTACAATTTCGGATGGCTGAAATGAAATTCCTAAAAATCTAAACCAACTTTTAGCTCCTGTTGCCGCGGCAGTATTTCTGTCATATAAAAATAAAACGGCTACCAATAATAACAAGCCAATGACATAACTCAATTCGTCAATTTCCACAGTTGTTCTGAATCGAATTGCATAATCACCAATGATGGCTCCTGTTCCAATAATATACCAAACAAATTGCAAAAATACTGTTCTCAATGATCCATTAGCTACTTGTAAATAGGTGGTTGATAATAATGTCCAATACTAATTAATGCTAATAATAAGACGGGAAGAATAATACCGTAATCAATTCTTGCATCTTGCTCATCATCATAATTTTATTTTTCATTTGAAACTCCTATTCTGTTTTTATGTCTTATAATCTGCCTTCTTGTTGCTAACATAGAAACGAATGGAAAATGCTAATTCAATCGTAGTCTTTATTCTTTTAGAAAATCTCGTGAATAGAAGAGCATTTTGCTGTAGCTGGGACATAAAGCAGCTTCGCTAATGCGAATCTCATTGCTACAAATTTGACCCTAAGGTCTCAAATTTTCCGTAATATAAACCACTGCTGTTGCGGCTTATATTACTGCTGCGGTAAAAATGTTTTTTCTTTCTATTCACTCTCCTTGTTGTGGGGACGTTTATGATGGTTCTTCAACAGAATATAATTTTTATTGTTGCCGGACGCAAGCAGCTTCGCTAATGCGAATCTCATTGCTAAAAATTGAGCCTAGAGTCTCAATTTTTCCTAATCATATAAGCCGCGGCTTTGTGGCTTATATGATTGCAACTATGAAAATTATTTTCTGTTTCAGATTAATCTCTCTTAACGATTCGAGACTTTAAACGCTATAAGTGGCAAACGCAAAAAACGACAAGTGTCGTTAGGATGCTGTCGTTTTTGTTTCATTGATTAATGTAATTATTTGCCTTCAGCTAATACACGTTCTTGTTCTACTGCAGCTTGTCCTAAGATGTTTAAGTAGTTCCATGGACGGTCGAATACTGGTTGGAAGAAGAAGTCTACGTATGCTAAGTCTTCGATTGTCATTTTGTTTTGATTGCTAATGACAATGTGTTTGCAGAAGCTGTACAGTCGTATTTAGACATTACTTGTCCACCTACGATACGGTTTTTGTACCTACTTCGTAAACTAATTTCATGTAGATTTTTCGTATGTTGGCATGAATTCTGGACGGTGGTTATCTGCACGTATGCAGAACGTACATCTAAACCAAAGTGAGTGCGCTACCTACGTTTACACCTGTTGAACCAATGTTCCATCCGAATAAGTGTAATCCTGATGTAGATTGTGTTCCACGGTATTTAACTGTGTCCGTTAATGTTTTTACCAGCTAAAAGCACCCATACGTACGAGCGTTTGTTGCTAATGGAATGTATGCGTGTCCTCCGTTAGGGTTGTAGTTAACAGCATGGCTATCTCCGGCACGCGAATACATCTTTAACAGATGTTTCCATGTAGTCGTTAACAATGATAGCACCGTTAGGCATTGTTTCCTAGTGGTCTTTTACTAAGTCGTTGTTTGGACGGAAACCTACACATAAGACAACCATGTCAGCTTCGTATTCGCCACCTGAAGTTACAACTTTGTTTTACAACTCCGTTTTCACCTTCGAATGATTTAACCATTTCGTTTCAGCGAACTTGAACACCACGTTCGTAAGTCTTCTTCTAAGATATCAGTGAATTCTGGGTCTAAGTATTTGTTTAAGATACGGTCTAAACCGTCAACTAATCGTTACTTCTTTACCTTCTAAAGCAAATGCTTCTACTAATTCGATACTAAATGTATCCACCACCGACAACAACGATTTTCTTCTTGTCAGTTTTTCTTAGCAAAAGATTTCTTTAGCTTGGTTATAGTTTTTACATAATTGAACGTTTTCTAATTCACGTCCTGGGATTGGATGGAGGGATTGGCCAAGAACCGGTTGTTAATACTAATTTATCAAAAAGTTTCTGTTTTTCTTCTCCTGATTTTAAATCTTTAACAGTTAAAGATTTACCTTTTTGTATCGATAGCTTGTTACATCGTGTTCCATATGAACTTCTGCTCCTAATGAAGCTAATTCTTCTGGACTAGAATAGAATAAGCCTTGAGGGTCTTTTCACAACTCCTCCTACGTATAAAGCAATACCGCATGATAAGAAAGATACATTGTCATTTCTTTCATATACCACGACTTGTGCGCCTGGGTTATCATTTAAAATTGTTTTACTGCAGCAGTACCCGCATGAGTACGTCCAACTACTACAACTTTCATGTATGTTAGCCTCCTATGTTTTTCATAATAAATAAGAATGATTCTCATCTACAAATGTATCGTATACAATTTTTAAATTAAATGCAAACGTTTTGCTTCAAGTTTTAATAAATTTTTATTTTAGTTTTAAACTCGTAATTGTTTCAATTATTATATCATTTTTAAATAAATAAAAGGATTTTCTTGGTGTAAAAGCAAAGCCCAATTCACCTATTCATACCAAAAAGTCGCTTACGCTTTTTAGCTATTTTCAACAAATGCCATGGATAAAATAGGAACCTACTTCGTCCACGGCTTAAATCATGTTATAAATGCTCTGCTATTTCTTCAACTAGAATAGTTCTTGAATTTCATTTGGAACTCTCTATTCCTAAAGCAATTCTTTTAACAATAGATGTTACTAATGCATTCCCCATAAAGAAATAACGCATTCTGTCGGCAACTTCTACAACTGTTCCATCTGATAATGATTTGTATTTAGTCCAATCACAAGGAAAATCCTGTAATAATTCTGCTTCAATTGGTGTTAACAGTCTAAAACCATCCCCATGTTTAAGGAAGTGAGTTGAACGATTCACACTACCTTCACTTGTTAACATTGTTCTACCGGGTAATGATAACTCATCTGTTTCACTCATTCCGCCTTCTGAAAAAGTATATTTAAACCCTTCTGAACTTGTACGCTCAATCTTTTTGGGACCTCTTAAATATTGAAATTTTTTTACTCTTTCCTCGTCCTTAATCATATATTGATCAATATATTCTTCATAAGCCTTTTCACCAAATTGCTCAACATAATACTGTTTCGCTTCTTTGGCTACTTCCCTAAAGTTTTTGCTTTTTCATGTTGGGAACAGTGTCTACAGTGTAATAGAGATCCATCTTTCATAATTCCGGTATTCAAAACTTGACCAGTAAAATGATTGAAATATCTACAATATACTCATCAGAATAGAACATCTTCTTCACTCAAATGATTCGAATAAATTCTCTTTATTTTGCTTCTTTTTCTACAGGAAATTGTCTTGTACAATAAACCTTGTTCAAAAATATACTGTTCAAAACTTTCTGCCGTATTATCAGCAATAATATGTTTTGTTGCAAATTCTGAATCTGTTTTGTAAATAAAGAAAAATACTCGTCTTCTTCTTTGAAACACCGTAATCAGCTGCATTAATGACACGCCATTCAACAATATATCCTAATTGATTAGGGCTCTAACATAATTGCAAAATCACGCCCTCTTTGTTTTAGAAGGTGATTTTAACAAGCGATCACATTTTTCTAAAATGAGATAATCTGGTTGAATTTGTTTTGCAGCACGAATAATCTCCCAGAAAAAGAACTCCTTTTTACCTTCAATTCCTTTTCATGCTTTTTACTTCTAGCAACTGAATAATCTTGGCAAGGAAATCCTCGACAATCATATTCACACCTTTTTGATTTCATATCTGAAAAATATTTTTCAGAAGCAATCATGATGTCTTCATTACTATGAGTAATTTCTGGATAATTATATACTCCACTTCAAATGCATCTTGAGATTTTCTACTTGGTTCAAATTGATTCGTCTGTAACTTCAAAAATATTCTTACTTAGGGATTTGTTGCGCATTTGTAGTCAACTACAAATCCTCCAACACCATCAAACATTGATACTTTTATATTTTGACATGATAACCTCTTTCATTTTTCCCTGATTTTCTTAGCAAAAGTATACCATGATTCCATCATTTGATCAACTAATTTGCTAGTCCCATTTTCCATTTAAAAACTTCTTGAATAAATGGGCATCCAAAATGAATGCTTTGTAATTCTTCTTCCATCAGGGAAGCACATCTGTATCAGATAATTTGCTTTGCCAATAAACTGACCTTTTCAATTTCATAATACGTATTCGTTGCATGAATTTTTCGTAAAAGATGTACAGATTACTTTGACTTTGAGGGAAATTAGTAGAAACACCCTTATTAGTAATGGTTAACTGAATCCATTACGAATTAAAAGTTCTTGTTTCTTCCCAAACTCTTTTGCTTCATCCATTAATCTATCTGGAAATCCCCAGAACTTAACATTATCAATAGATATTCACCATTTTCTGATTCTTTAAAGATGACAAACATAAATCGTTTATTACATATTTCCTTATACACATGAGATTCTTCCCAGTCATTATTTTCACTAATTCACAGAACTGATAATTTTAAATGGGGAGTCTTCTTTTGGTAAATTATTTTTATCCACTCTAATCACTCGAAGATTCATATTTGCTTTTTGAAATTCTTGAGTTTGGTTAATATCTCCCGTCAATCCAATCATTTTTCGAATTAATAAACTATTTTTCCTTTTGCTCTTTGATTGACTTCAAATAATTGATATAAATCTTTTTCTGCATATCCTTTCATAACTCATAATTTTTTCAACAATCAATTGAGTAAAAGTTTTTCGTTCCTTTTAACGTAGCAAGTACACTTTCTTGTTCATGATGGTTAAAAATACGATTATTAATTAAAAAGTCATATAACTAGACTTTAATTCCCAAGCTCTTTGCTTAGCTGGTTCATCACTAAAAGGTTGAATTCTCCAATCTTTTCCTTTCCCTGCTCCTTTTGTACAAGTCGACAGCAATTTCCATCAGATTCAGAAAGTTCATGGGCTCTTCCTTCTTTTATTTTTGTGTTATTCGTTCATAATCTTCATAATAACCCATATCTTCTTCAAACCATTCGAAAAGAAAAACTTTCTCAATCATATAATCAAAACAATGTTTGCTCAGGAATTAATCCATTATAAAATAACAATAAAAATTTTTAGAACATTTTCTTCCAAAGATGAGTTCCATAAAAGTCCTCTAGATTTTCTTCCATATAATTTAAAAATTGTTAAGACTAGACGTTCTTTTCGCAACTATCGAACCGTCTTTATTAATTTTTAAAACGAGTTACTTTGCTAACTCTACACAATCTTTGAAAAATCAGCTTCAGGGTCGCTATTTGGAATATACCCATAATAATATCTTTCTATATAGTTTCCATACTTCCCTTTAGAAGTTGCTTTAATTTCTTTTTTCATATTGATTGGGCGTTCTATTTTTCAAATCTTTATAAGTTTTATAAGTTTGCATCATCATATTCTTCCAGAATATCTGAAAACTTACGATTTAAAAATTTGATTTGAATAATAGAACTCTTCAATATTTGAATTATCATAATTAAACAGGTTTTGTGTCATAAACTATTCCTCTATTAATACTATTTACTATCAATTTATCTTAAACACTTACTACTTCAATCATCTCATCAAATTCATCATTCAATAAATGCATTTCATCGGTATTCATATATTTTTGGTACATCATATCTAGTGCATATTGATTGGTGATGTCTTTTTCGATACTGATTAATGCTATTTGAATGTTTTGTAATCTTTTTGCATCATCTCTTCAATAGATTTTTATTTCTAAAATTCCATTTACTACTCATCTTTTCATTTTGTACTCATAGTATAGCATTATTCCTTCCATATTGCTCTAACAGTACTCTACTGAACGTAAAGTACTTTTGATTACTTTTATCAGACATTACTATGCCTGGAACAGGTTTTAAAGAAATAAATATGATAGAGGTAAAAGATGCAACGATTTCTAAAATATATGTTAGTGCTAGTATGAGAACTCAGTTTACAATACTTTAATATCAAAAATTTTGTTTTGATGGGTTCAATCCAATTTAATAATGACACTCTCAACAGCAGGGACGATGCTCCATTGATGTACTATTATCCATCTAAAAATGGAATATTCGTACTCTCCGTTCTTTTCAATATAAGTTGAGCCATTTGCGTGGTTATTAGTGCAGAAACTAGAGATACGATAGCCACTATTGTCTTCTGTTTTAGTGTTAATGATTGTTTTTCTTTCATCTCTGTTTCACTCTTTCTTGAATTTTAACAAAAGTATATATTTCTTTTTATGAGTAAAGATTTATTCATAAAACGCCTCAATAATCTAAAAACATTGTCCTTATATCATAAATGTCTTATAATAAATTCATTCAAAAGGAGGTTCTTTATGAAATTTTATTCATATGAATATGTGTTAAGTCAAATCAGTCAGCAAGATTGGGTAATGGTTATTCTTTCTGCATTACTGATTCTTATCACTGCATTTTTGCTTTTTAGAAACTATCAAGATAAACGTGGTAGTAAGTTTCGTGAATTGTCGCATTATTTCAATTTTAGCTTTGTTTAGTGTTGTTTTTGATAGATTTCTAATTTTCAAAGTAATCAATCTACGAAATAATCATTCCGTAACTCTCTACACTTTATTGAAATTGTTTCAAAAGAATTAGGTGTAGATAAGGGAAAAGATATATGTCAACACTTCTGCTACGACTGATGAGCAATTATCAAGGTTGGAGATCAATTTTATCGTGCTTTTAAATGGTTCCAGCAAGATAGTTATTTATTGAGAAGATGGAGTTCATATAAATCAGATGTTGAACTTGTGGAGGTGAAAAATAATGAGCTATTACAATTGCTGTTAAGTTAGCTTTAGGTCTTATTTCTTTAGTATTTGTTATTATGTAACTGGTGAAGAAATTTAGCATAAGTTCTGCAGTGAGATCAAGTACAAAACTTTTTGTTCTCAGGGAATTCTTGGTGGGATTATTTACATAGTTCGATTTCAATTCTTCAGTTATGTTGTTATTTTAATTATTTGGACTATTTTAATTTACTATTGAAATGGTTGAATACGAATGTTTCAATGATTAAACATTTAATTGATGGTAAACCTGTTTTGATTATTAAAAATGGAACATTAGATTCAGAAGCATGTCGTTCTAAAGGCTTTATCTGCTTCAGATGTGGCTCTTAAAATTACGTTCTCAAAGGTATCTTCCAATTAAGGAGATGTTAAAGAGCTGTGATTGAACAAAATGGGCAAACGTTATTGTTAGATGAGAATGGGCGATGAAAATCCTAAATATCCCTATTATTACGGACGGTGTTGTTCAAACGGAAATTTTGGATACATAATTGGCAAATCTGAAGAATGGTTAATGTGCTAAGTTAGGAAAAGGAATGCTAGTGATAATGTGGCGTGATATTTTTATTGCTGAATGTGACAAAGGTCAAATTATTATGTTGCTACTTATTAATATAAATACGAAACACTCTCCAATTTTATGGTACAAACCTATAGAAATTGAGAGAGTGCTTCAGTAAAATGTGTTATCAAAAGCTCTTATATTCTACTTCTAATCCTTTTTGAACAGAAGGTTCATGTTCAAATTATTCGCTCTTTGATTCATTTCATCTGCTGCGCGATTTGAAGCCACGGCTCTGGTATCATAAGCTGCTCTTTTCGTAACCCATCGATATCTTGTTGTCTTCTCTGCGTTTCCGCATCTTGTTCACTATGCAAGTCTAGCTTGATTCAGGCTCTTTGCAGCATCATTATTATTTCCGGATGGAGCAGAATAACCTCCACCACCGCCATAACTTCCAGAACTTGGACCAAAATTCATTAAAGGCAAAAGTTAGAGCAATCACTAATACCACGACTGTAAAGACATATTGACTAATGCTAACTTGTAATAAAAATGCAAAATAGTAATATTAACGCTGCACTTAGTAATGTTTTCAGAATAAATCCTTTACGAATTAAATGGATTTTAAAAGTAATCAAAGAATCAATACACTCACTGGAGCAAATACTAATCCAATTTTATGGAAAGTTAACCACCCTAAAATTGAATTGTCAGGTTCAGAAGCTCAATTGAGCTAGTGTGAGCTCCTTGGAATCCTGCAAAAGTATTCGTAGAAACAACCGGCGCTTGACTTTGTTGATACCCAAGATACATCGTATTGGCTGCGATAACTGTATACCACAATTGTAATACCTGTTTGTTCGTGTTAATTGTAAAAATTCTTTAAACTTTGTCTTTATACCTCACTTTTTAAACTAATGTTTATTTACCGGATACTAGTTTTTAGTAAACGAGTATGAATAGTTACATTTCTTAATCCTAATAAAGTTTCTAGCATCATTATCCATACTATTACACTCGTCGGTGGATTTCTCACCAACAGGATTTGTCTAACATTCACTTTTCTTGCTTTTGCTTCCAGTTTAACTGAGCCTTTAGTGAGAAGTGGTCCTTTCACTTGTGAGGACTGCTATTACCGTCAAAAACGACATGTAGATTTTCTACTTCTAATTCTTTCCAGTCGTAAACACATAGTCTATGCGGGTGGCTCTGTATTTCCTCTTCCATCCATCAATTTCTGGTGGAACGGTATAGCTACCACTCTTCTCTCTTTAGCAACTTCAAATGCATCTTTGTAAAACCTAATGGACTAGCTAAAATAGCTTGATAACCTTCCCGTCCAGCTGGATTGTTAAAATCTCCAGCCAACAAAAGAGGCTTGTTCAACGTTTTTCAATACCGTTTCAAATCTGCCATTCTTCTTGAAGCCAGCCCTGAAAGTGCACACTATGATTATACCATCCACTACCGTTTCAGCCAAAGGCAACACGGGATATGATAGTCTGTTGGATCGTCCACTGAAACCAATTTCTCTGACGTCAATTTGGTGTTTTTAGATGGTGCTACACCTTCATAGTAGCGATAAAGTAGCAAATATGATTATACGCCCCGTCCAGCGCTCATTCACCACTTTCAGCTAATTTTTACAAAATCTTAAATGATCTTGAAGTGAATGGGTTCTGATAACCACAAGCTTTATAAAATCTCTTTTCTTCTGATAATTTCCTGATTGATTTCTTGAAAACAAAATCAAATCATAGTTCTTGTCAAGAATATCATAGTAAAGTTAAATTTTAACTGCCTTTCTCCATCCAGCTACTTGGTATTAAGTGTTAAGGCTAATTTTCTCCTAAAACAGAGGTTGGAAAATAGTTGGCCTCGAGATAATTCTACTTTAGCAACTACCATTGGCTGCAAGAGAACCTATTTATTCTGGGTAACTGATTGAATCGCACCAGCATTGGCTCTTGATTGTTAATTTCGTCCTGCTGCTGCACGGATATCAAGTCCAGCTGTATTAGTAAGTCTCTGGCTTTTGTCCCTCAACAGACGGTAATAGTTTCCTTCAAGACTTCTGTGTCCAATCAATGTGAACAAATGCTTCAAGATATAGCTTCAGTCAAAGACCTGACGTGTTTGTAGAAATACTTGATACAGTACCTGAAACTGGAGCCCATGTTCCATTTGCTGGTTCTACTGCAAATCATCACCCATCATTTTTGAGAAAATACAGATGCTTACTTGTTCTAAGGCAATTACTTCCATCTGCTACAGGTATACTTCTCAGTTAGACCAAAAATTTGAATTCAACAGCATTTTTGTTGCGCTTCAGTCATTTGAGTTGGAAGAGTTTCGAATGACTTCACCTGAATCAGGAATGTCTTGGATATCGTTTTAATACATCAGCTTTTGGACAATAATAACTGAACTCCTTGTCCTTTCACCATAAGACCCATAGCTCCTTCTGCTTTCAAAACTGCCATCACCGACTTTATCGCGTGTTTAACCGTTACACGAGGCAAGTCATACGGCCATCACATAACGATGTTTACGTCCACCTAAAGGTTAATAGCTTTCAGCGAGAACCTGCAACTTTCACTTCTATAGATTCTTCTGAACCTTCAACACGTTTCCGCTGGTTTCATTGCAGTCCTGGAGTTGCACGTAGTTGAATTTTGAATCATAAGTTTGATAAAAGTACGCAAGTTACAGCAAATAGGGCAGTACCCACACAAAGAACCGCGATATCCATGCAATAGCCTTCATCGCAGTTGATTGTACGAGTCGAACTCAATCGAACCAAATGGTTTTGTACGTGGGTTCACCCATCAGCCATATGATACTTACCTTGAACTGGTGGATAAACAAGATATAAAGGTTGACGATAAGCATAAACATAACCAATCGATTGGCTCTGTAGCCTGTTGGGGAGATATTGCAGAGCTGTGCGTCATCACATACCTTTGTATTTGTGTTTCTTATCATCATTAACATTGTTACAGTCTTGTAAATCACACCCATTAGATACCAGATGAACCAATCATTTGTTGTCCAACTTTAAAACGAGCTGGGTGAACAGTATCCTATGTAATTGTTAGTTTAGTAGTGACTTGCATCTCTGTACCTTTTAGTTCTAGGTCTGTAATCCATGCAAGCCATAGTGGTCTTGACCAAATACTTGAGTACCTTTAGCTGCACTGTCAAAGTTATAAGTACCACCAAAACTGTATATTAGTTCATTAGGATGATCAACATGTGGTGAAGACCAAATATACGTAATAAAACGTTCAAAGTACCCATACAAGAGATGGTGCAAAAGTTGGAAGCATTTTCATGGGTTAATCAGATACCAAAACTATTGATACCGGATTTTGTACAGTGGCCAAATGATCGAAGAATAATTGCTGCAAATGAGCGAAGAATAACGCTTACAAATGGTGCAAAACGTTTTCCGTTGAAATGAAGATGCATCTGGAAGTTACGAAGTTGTAGTATTTGTTGAAAGCAGTAGCCCCTACAAACCCAGAGATAATCCTACAGGCCACACCCATATTCAACATAGGAGCTTCCATTACGCTGATGAAATAATCATGGCACGATTCGAACCTTACTCAAAATGGAGTACACCATTGCTTCAAGTTTTCAACATATCTCCTGATACCAAAGATGTACCAGTGATACGATTAATTAAAATAGAGAGCGATCCGGCTTGAAAGCACCACTGCAGCACGTTCTGTTAACCTCCAATAATGAGACAGGCAAAAATGTGAGGTTGCCGATACCCCAACAATTTGCTCAGAATTCCACCTGTAATTACAAGTGGTGCAATTGGATTAATCATAACAATGACTTACCGATTGAAGTGTCATCAATCCGGCAGCCAGCATAACAGCGATAACCACCATCAAAGCCTTACAATTTTGCAAAACTCCCGAAAGACCAGATTTTTTTTGAATGTATCTTTCATCTTCGAATCTCTTATTTTTGGCTGGGCCAAACGTTTGCATTACCTATACACATTTATTATAACATTTGCTGTTTTGTAAAGTATTTTACAAAGATTTTATTTCTAATTATCAAACTTGATAATATTGCAAATTAATGTACAATTTACGTACATAAAATACCCGCAAAGTTAGATTTTTTATGTGTAACTTTTTGGGCATTTCATAATATGCGTTTTATTATGAAAATATTTGCTTCATTTCTCTGATAAATTTTTGCCTCCTATTTTTACCTATTTCTAATGACTTACTTCAACTTCTTACCTCTTAGAAAAGAACAACAAAAATACGAACTAACGAGATTTGGCATCATCAATAATCCAAATTAATTTGTTTTTACATATATTGACACAAGAAATATCAACAAAACCTTTACATGAAACTATCTAAACAATAAAATGAAAAAACATCAAACTTAACATAAAGAGCTGGTACATACACCCCTCATAATTACGACATACACAGGGCAACATTAACAAAACAGTTGGAATATCTGTTAGGCTGTTTCACAGAGCTTTAACACGCGTGACACATTCACAACAAAGACGCCCATATTATGCTTCGAATGTCATTCCAATGACTGTTGGAGATTGTTTATCGTAATCTTAAAAAAGTAATGAACAAATTTTGCTAAAATCATCAAAAAACACTTACATGGTGTGAACCATGAAGTGTAAATGCTGTATTGTGGCTGGTTCTTAACGTTTTGATAGCTAGCTGACTTTCTTAAGACCTGGTTTGGAAAGGTGGGTTTCAGTTGGACTAAAATAGCGTAATATCAGGGCTTTTTCAAACGATATCTACTAGTTAATTCCATAAAGTGGAATTAATATTTTTTAAATTTCTTGACTCAGAACTTTCAATCCCTATCACTCTTATTAATCCTAATAAAGATAAACGATAAAATAGTATTAGTGTAAAGGGTCAATAATCATAGTTCCTCTCATCGCCTGGACAGTTTGAAAAGCATAGTTGCAATATAAGCTACTATATCACAAGATAAATGCACAAAAAGTATAAAGACCTCGAAGACTGAGTAGTTTGTCAGTGTTGGTGTTTCATCAACGACGCACAAGGTGTGTGAGCTTCCATTTGATGAAGAAGGTTACAGGACAGCTATCTCAAACCATCCCTAAACCTGAAGAATATATCCCAAGTGACAACGATAATCGAAATGATATCGTGGTGAGGTTAAAAAGAGTGACATAGCGATCAGCACCATTTCTTAAATCACAGACTATATAAAATCTGTGGACGCAGAGGATAGCAGCGAAATGAATTATTTATACTCTGGATACCACTTCAAATCACGAGCTGCTTTGACCATATCGGTTTCTTAGCGCGGAACACTCTTACGCTTTTTATATTCTTCCCCACAACTTTAAACATCTGCTACATATGAACGGTGGCAAAACAGGAGCTCCGGGTTGACCTGGTTGCGACAATACCACTCAATGAATGAGCCACAGCTCCAATCATTTCATCAGTCAAAAGACTTGGCAGAAATGACATACTAAAACCAAGACCTGGATAAGTAAGGCATTATTTGCCCGATAATCACATAGTCTACACCTTTATAGAAACCATATCAGAAGAAAATTCCCACCGTTTAACAAAAGCTTTGTCAACCATTCAATCAAATCTTAGCACTTGCTACCAATTTAGTTGGATTTGACAAGGAAGATCGTTGGACGTTCTGCGTTTTCACACATAGCTTCTACTACTTCTTTGGTAAAGAAAGTATTGAGTTGAGTTGACGTTCTGAATGGTTGACTTCACAGTCTTCACTACTTCAAACAGATCAGTCAACTTCTCTGCGTTACACTAAAGTCCTTTTTAGTTTCTTGGCAAATGGTTTTGCTCTGGTGTCCGTCATCCATGTCATCAAAGAGACTGACGTTTATCAACCATAAAGAAACATTTATGGGGCTTCTTCTTCAGAAGACCCTTTTCCATTTCACAGAACACGAGAGCGATCCTGCACCCGCAGTACCACCACCATAGCAGAGATAAAACTTGATCATTGATTTTCACCACTAATATCCAGTGAACCAAATACCCAGGTAACGATTCTGTGCATGAATATCATCATTAAAGGTCGAATTTGTTTCAGGCATTTTCAAAATTGGCAGCATTCAATCGACCAAAATCTTTGATGAAGGTAAAGTTTGGGAAAATGTTCTCTGATTTGGCTCAGTGATAATAAGTCATATATAATCTATGGACCCGGTCGTGATTTCCTAAGTAATTGGGATTGTTGCAAGTTCTTCACAGTTGATCCCTGCATCAATGACAAGGAAGGACCATCGAAGGATCAATTCAGCAGCACCGTATAGACCATCAATTTTCCAACTGAAATATCAACACCATTTGTTCCCCAGTCATGGTCCAAGGATTCCTTCTGCATCTGTTACAACAATGAATGAATCGATACGGCAGCATTTTTTCAAGTAGCTTCAATATTTTCGATGATTAATATCAGAATATCCACGCATGCGGATTTACAAAGGTCACTGTGACGCCTTCAATAGTATCTTATTGGTTGCAGGTCATATACAATTAGTTAAATTCTTAAATGTTGAGAAAAGAGGTGTTAGAAAAGGTCCTGTTAAAAATTTCCAATTAAGAAAGACGTTTCAATCATTGGCTTTTGTTTGCATTTGTGCATAAGTTTATAACATTCTTCAATGGTTTGAACATGGTGGCAATAAACCAATAAGACCTAGTTCCTTCCGCTCCTCTGGGTAAAGGCGATACCTTTATTAAGGAAGGATTGTTTAAAATATCATGCCGATCATAGTGCAACCTCCTTTTACTTATTATACCATAAGGATGAATTTTTTGTCAAACTTTGTTGTTTAGAATCATTTTACGTGTTAAAACATAGTGATAGTGTATCTCACTTATTGTTATAATTTACTTACGAGGTAAGTGGGAATCTTCAATAAACGTGTAATCTAGGTAGTGCTACTAGTGCACTCTACTGCAAACAAATACCACAAAAATTTACATTCTGATTATTTAAAATTAGCACATAAGTGCTTATTAAAAACAGTGACATTCTAAATAACTAATATATTTAATTTATTCTCACTAAATCCAACAGGATATTTGTCTGTTGTAATTGTGTTCATCCTTATAATTCCTCTTCGGTATCTAGTTTCCCCGTAAAAGTATGACAGTGTCCCTCTAAAACATGACATCCCACAAATGTAACTCGAATATCTTTCCTAAATGACGACCACAAATTGAACATTTCTCCATTCTTATTCTCTTGTGTGCACCGTAATTCTAATGCTATGAAACTAAAATATCAAACACTTAAACTCTAATTCATAAATTCTTATGAATCACCGTTTAGTCATCAAGATTTTTAAATAAATCATTACTATTATTTCCAAATATTTAGAAACAACGACAAAATCAGATTATTTCAAATTTTTTGAAAATATTTATCTCTAGAATATCTCATAAACCCACAAATAATAGAAATAGAAAATAGGATAGCAAGTTATTTCAGGAGAAAATGAAGCAAATATTTTCATAATAGCATATTATGAAATGCTTAAAAGTTACATAAAATCTAACTATGGGTATTTTTTATATGCGTAATTGCAACGATATTTGCAATATTATCATAGTATTTGACACTAGAAATAAATCTTTTTGTAAAATACTTTACAAAATAAAGTAAAATATTTATAATAAATAATAGTGTGCAAAACGTTTATAATAAAAAATAAAGGAGATTTGGATGATGAAAGATACATTCAATCTTGTCTTCAGTTTTGGCAAAAATTCAGTGAGCTTTGATAATTAGTTATCGCTGTTATGCCGACTGCGGTTGAGTAGTTTTCAATCGGTGAAGTCATTGGTTATGATTAATCAACTTTTGCACCACTTGTAATTACAGGTGGAATTCTTGAACAAATTGGTTGGGAATTGTTATCGGTAACCTTCATTTGTTTGCCTAGCTGTAGAGGCTGGGCTAAGGCAGTGCTAGTGATTGCTTTTGCCGCTGGACTTTTGTTTAATTAATCATCACTGGTACAATCTTTGGTGTATCAGGAGATATGTTGAAAATCCTACAAAACAATGGTAACAACTCTATTTGGAAGTTCAATCAAAGTTGCGAATTATTTCATCAATAATGGAAACTCCTGCGTTGAATATGGGTGTGATAAGTTATCTCTGGAGTTTGTAAGGCTACTGCTTTCAGCAAATACTACAACTGTAAACTTCAGGTGCACTTTCATTCTTTAACGGAAAACGTTTTGGCTTGCCATTTGTATTATTCTTCGCTCTGCAATTGCAGCAATGTCTTTCGATTGTTTTGGCCACTTGTACAAACTGTTATCAATAATTTTGGTATCTGGATTGCTAACTCCTGAAAATGCTCCTTGCATGACTCTTGTATGGTACTTTGGAACGTTTACTATTGCCATTTAGTCTTACACCACATATTGACTATCCCAATAGACACCAGCTCTTGGTGGTACTTATGAAATCTTGACAGGTGCCTTCAAGTGCTCAAGTATTTGGTCAGACACTATGGCTTGCATGATTACAGACCTTGTGAGATCTAAAATTTGGTGCAAATTTCTCAACAATTGTTAAATACTGTTCACCAGCTCGTTTGAAGTTGGACGATAGTTGGTTCATTCAGTATCTTAATGGGTGTGATTGTTTATCTACCGTAATGATGATGATAAACACAATACAAAGGTATGATTGCAACATCTTGCAACATTCATAACAGGGTTGGGAGCCAATCGAATACATGTTTGTATTTATCCTTACCTTTATCTTGTTTATTCACTAGTTCAGACAGCATTTGCTATGTGATATGGTGAACCTGCGTATGCCTCATTTGGTTCGATTGAGTTCTTGGCTACACCAATTGCGATTAAGCGCTGGTATTAGTATGGATATCGTTAACTTTGTGTGGTATCAGTTGTTGCTGTAATTGTGTACTTTATCGCAAACTTTGCCAGTTAAAATTCAACTACGCAACTCCGAGGACGTAACGAAACTATGAAACTGCTGAAGGTTCAGAAGAATTATTGATGAGTAAGAAGTTGCAGAAGGTTCTCGGCATAAACATGTAACCTTTAGGTGGACGTGCAAACATCGTTGATGTGGTGCATGTATAGCTCAAATGTATATTGATTAGAGAACCTGATAAAGTCGGTGATGCAGAACAATGGAAAGCAGAGGAACAT
>BNJS01004229.1_pt1 | contig 75528 bp, 101 predicted proteins | sample 8540461 | NCBI WGS metagenome assembly BNJS01 (sample SAMD00202454, study PRJDB9452) | human saliva metagenome | isolation source: human saliva | place: Japan
TTTTTGCTCCACTTTTTCCATTAGCTTTAGTATATCAACTCCATTTTTCTCAAAGCTGCATTAGCTCCTTAAGATAGGCACATTTCTCATCTTTGTTGATGTCGTAAGTAGCCAGTTTCTCGCTTCGTCCGATCACTGAAGCATAGACTTTGTTGCCATCAAGTTTGTCTGTATTTTGCACATTATAAAGCGAGAGCACGCCCTCTACCACCTCTTTAAAATCCGCCCCACTCTTCATGCCAGCTTTCATAAGCGTAAGAAATCTCTGTCTACTCTCTTCGTCAGTGAAATGTATATTTTTGTAGAGTCTGATACTCAACTGGAGGCTTATTAGTGCTAGTTAGCATGGAGATAGCCTTTTTGCCTATCGTAATGCTCTCCACACCGACTCTTTCGCCAAGATACTGCCTAAGTGCATAATCAATCCACTTATCTTTAAACTCATCTATGCTTAGGGTCTTTATCAAGTATCTCAAACCCTTCCACGTGGCTCTTGTGACCAAGCCCAAGAAGTGTGTTATCAAGTTTTGATGTATACTCTTTTGCAAAAGAGATCGACATCTGTTGGATAATATCCTATGATCTCTTCATGAGCTCTGCCAAAGCCAAGTGCTTTGGTCTGATTGATAAAATTTTGAGATCATTTACCCTCATCTTGACTGACTTGTTTGTCGTACCCCATGAGCTTGCCCCCAGATGCTTATCTTACCATTAGCAGCTATGCCTGAGAGCGAGAAATTGCTAGCAAATGTTAGATTCTCACTATTTTTTGAAATTTTTGTCGTATTTGTTTCATTTCAAATTTATTGGCTCACCTCTAGTATCGATATGACTTTTTTTCGTTTATCAACCAAACCGATAGATAAATTATTTAAAGAATTTTTGCCTATATTTGGTTTTAGTATTATTAGTATCAAGCTCTTGCGCTCTACTACTTTATGAGCCAACATAAAAATTTGTGCCAACTCCATTTTATGCCACCCTATCATCTCAAATCCTTTGAAATTTATAAGATATTTGAAACAAATATCGTCTTTATAAAATAAATATTTCTAGCATAGAGTTCAAAGGTAGAAATTTAAAATATATGATTTTAGATTAAAGGATTTTACAACTTTTTAACTATAAAATTTATGGTTTTTGGTTAATAATTTTGGTAGATAATTAAAGAAATTTATAGCTTTAAAAACTTTTGGAAAAAGGATTTTTATTTTTAAAGGTAAGAGAATTTTATATTCAAGAAATTAAAAAGAGAGCCGAAGCTCTCTAATAATTATTCAGCTACTAGCTCTATATAGCTCATCTCTGCTGCGTCGCCTCTGCGAACACGAGTCTTGATGATTCTTGTATAGCCGCCATTGCGCTCTTTAAATTTTGGAGCTACTTCAGTAACTAATTTATTTGTTGTTTCTTTATCTTGTAAAGAAGCAAATACTGCTCTGTGAGCGTTAGAGTCACCTTTTCTGGCTCTTGTAATTAGCTTCTCAACATAGCTTCTAAGCTCTTTTTGCTTTTGGTAAAGTCGTCTCTATCTTTTCGCTTTTTGATGATAGCTATCGCCAAATTCTTAAGCAATGCAGATCTATGAGATGACGTTCTACCAAGTTTTCGATATCCGTGTTTATGTCTCATCTATTGTCCTTTTTATTCTTTTTACACTCATTTGTGCTTTAAGCTCGGTTATTTTCTTTCTTAGTTGCTCTTTGCCATCCTTTAACACATCGGCACCAACTGGATAGCCTATCTCCTCCATAACCGCTTTAATCTCTTCAAGAGATTTTTTTACCCTAAATACTAAGCTCTTTAAGCTCATTTTTCGTCCATTAATGCAAGCTCGCCAATAAATCTAATATCAGCTTTGTCAAGGCAGTTAAAACTTCTAGCGCTTAAATTTGAGATCTTCTACACTGAAAGTAGCTTTGAAAAACTCACCGCCTGCACTTGAGCTAGCAACTGGAGTACTAACATCAATATCTAAAATTCCTTTAAATACTGACATTTGTTGATACATAGCTTCTAAACAATTTTTTAAAAAGCCTCTATCGGACTAACTTGACCATCAGTTGTTATAGTAAATACAATCTTTTCATAGTCTGGATCATCCTCAACCAAGACATTTTGTATATCGTAAACTGCTTTTTAACAGGTGTAAAGAAAGCATCAAGTGCGATATAGTCGTCTTCGATCTCTTCTCTAATCTCTTCACTAGGCACATATCCGATACCTTTTTTTGAATGATAACTGAAAAATTTAACTCAGCATCTTCGTTTATTGTAGCAAGGTATGCGTCTGGGTTAACGATCTCAACTAGATCATTATTTAGATCAGCCCCAGTTATCTCTTTTTGATCCTTTAAAGCTATACTCTATAACTTCGCGCTCACTGGTGCTTTTTAATTTAAATCTGATCTTTTTCAAATTTATAATAAAAATGCTACGTCCTCAAGCATGCCGCGCATACTATCAAATTCGTGGCTAACGCCCTTGATCTTTACACCAATAGGTGCAAAACCTACTGTACTTGTGTAAAAGAAGGCGGCGTAATGGGTGAGCCAAGGTAACAGCATAGCCCGCCTCAAAAAGGATATGCTGTAATGTTAGCTAACATTTTTCACTAACACTTTTAACTTCAATTTCAGTTGGCATATAAGCTGATGTAGTAATCTTTCTCATCTTTATACCCTCTATTATTTTGAATAAAGCTCTACTATAAATCTTTCCTCAACAGGAATGATAACCTCTTCTCTTTCTGGATTTCTAGTGAAAATTCCAAATTTTTTCTCTTTTTCAACATCTACCCAAGCAACAATACCAGTTTGTGCTGTAAGATCTATTGCACGAATAATTTGTGGATTATTTTTAGATTTTTCAACAATCTCTACTTTTGCACCTGGCTCAACTCTGTAAGATGGTATATCTACTCTTTTGCCATTTACTAAAATATGTCCATGGGTTACTAGCTGACGAGCAAAACGACGAGTTGTTGCAAAGCCCATTCTATAAACAACATTATCTAATCTTTGCTCTAGTAGCTGGACTAAAAGGGCACCAGTATTGCCCTCGCGGCGTGCTGCTTCTTGAAATAATCTTCTAAATTGCTTTTCAGAAACACCATACATGAATTTAGCTTTTTGTTTCTCACGAAGTTGTAAGCCATATTCGCTTATTTTTTGCTCTTCTTTGTCCATGTTGTCCTGGCGCATAAGGTCTTTTTCAAAAGCACTTTTACCAGCAAGTCTTCTTTCGCCTTTTAACGCAAGAGACACACCAAGACGTCTTTCTAATTTTTCAACAGAGTCCTATATATCTAGCCAATAATTTCTCCTATTTTTCTCTAATTATACGCGGCGGCGTTTTGGCGGTCTACAACCATTGTGTGGTAAAGGTGTAATGTCTTTAAAGAAAGATACTTTAATTCCTTCAACAGTTCCTACACTTTTTAACAGCCGTTTCACGTCCGCTACCTGACCTGTGAACCTTAATACCAACTTCTTTTTATGCCATGCTCTTTTGCTTTATTTAGAGCATCTTCAACTGCCCTGTTGGGCTGCATAAGGAGTTGATTTTTACTACCTTTAAAGCCTAAGCCACCTGCACTACTCCATGCAATAGCATTTCCCATTTCATCAGTTACAGTTACCATAGTGTTGTTAAATGTTGCACTAATATAAACGATACCTTTGGCTATGCTTTTTTTCTAACTACTTTTTTTCTTAACAATTTTTCTTTTCGCCATTTATTATCCTTTTAACCCTTGCCTTACTTAGTAGCCGCACCGACAGTTTTACGTCTGCCTTTTCTGGTTCTAGCATTAGTTTTTAGTCTTTTGGCCACGAACAGGAAGACCTTTTCTGTGGCGAAGACCTCTATAACTTCCAAGATCCATAAGAGCTTTGATATCCATAGCAACTTGTTTTCTCAAATCACCCTCAACGACGTGGTGCTCTTGAATTTTCTTTTACGGATAGCTGCTGCTTCGTCTTCGCTAAGCTCATAAAACTCTCTTGTCGTAAGAAAATTCCAGCTGCGTCAAGAATTTGACGAGATTTATAAAGACCTATACCATAAATATAAGTCAAACCATATTCTGATTCTCTTTTTTTGTTTGGTAAATCTACACCTGCAATACGTGCCATGCCTTATCCTTGTCTTTGTTTATGTTTTTGGATTTTTCGCAGATAACACGAATTATGCCACTACGTTTGACAATTTTACATTTGTCACACATCTTCTTTACAGAAGGACGAACTTTCATTTTAGTCTCCTAAAAATTTATTCCACTTTTTAGGGGCTGCATCAGGTCTAAAGAAAAGAATTTAAAACCAACTATTTTTTCAAAATAAGTGGGAACTTTGAAAATAATTCTTCATACAGCTTTTTCGCAAAGCTTGGATTTTACCTAAAACCAGCTTTTAAATTTACTTTAGCATATTTGCCAAGGGGCTAAAATTTACTTATATCTATAAGTGATCCTGCCCTTGTCTAGGCTATATGGCGTAAGTTCTACTTTTTACGCGGTCGCCAGGCATTATCTTTATATAATGCATTCTCATTTTTCCGGCGATATGACATAAAATTATATGTTTGTTGTCAAGCTCAACTTTAAAAGTTGCATTTGGTAGTGCTTCAACAACATTTCCATCAATCTCAATGACATCGTCTTTTGCCACAAACTCTCCTTTCTTTAAATTTTTGCTATAAATTTTACGCTTGGCTTAAATTCGGCTTTTGCCATTAACTATCGCCATGCAATGCTCATAATGGCTAGTTCTCAAACCATCTTTTGAGGTTACTTTCCAGTTATCGCTTCCTAAAACTGGCGTGCCGTCTTTTTGGCAGATCATTGGCTCTATACAAAAAACCATTCCCTCTTTTATCTTTGGTCCAGCTTTTGGGTTGTTTCCATCAAGGTAGTTTTGAATTTCTGGCTCTTCGTGTGGCCTTTTGCCTATGCCATGACCACAATACCCACGTAAAGGCACATAACCTCTACCAAGAATAAATTCTCAAGCTCATAGCAAATTTCTTTAAAATGCATACCGGCTCTTATGAAATCTATCGCAAAATATAGTGCATCTTTTGAGCAAGCGATCAAAGCTTCATCTTCTTTTGAAATTTTACCAACCCCAAAAGTCCTAGCCGAATCGCCAAAATAACCATCTAAATTTGAACCGATATCAACACTAACGATATCGCCCTCTTTTAGTTTATATTCATTTGGGATTCCGTGGATCACCACTTCATTAACGCTTATACAAGCTGCATTTGGGAAGCCATAGAGTCCTTTAAAAGCAGGTTTTGCCCCAGCAGCTCTTATCATATCCTCACAAATTTTATCTATCTCAGAAGTGAAATTCCAGGTTTTTATGATCGTGGAAATATGATCAAGAGTTTGAGCGACGATCTTATTCGCCGCTCTCATTTTTCTCTATCTCAGCTGGTCTTTTTAGAGTGATAGCCATTTTATAGACCTACTGCACTTAGAGTTTGGTATTTGTTTGTATAAGACTGAGCTTCTATGCGCCTCATAGTATCAAGAGCGACAGAAACCACGATAAGTACTGACGTGCCACCAAAATAAAATGGTACACCCATAGTTTTTACAAGTACCCACGGCAATGTTGAGATAATGCCAAGATATAAAGCACTGCCCAAAGTTAGCCTACCAGCTACTTCATTTTAGATAGCTAGCCGTACTTTCCCCTGGTCTAACACCTGGAATAAATCCGCCTTGTTTTCTTTACATTTTCACTTATATCTTTTGTATTAAATACGATCGATGCGTAGAAAAAAACGCAAAGAAGATGATAAATAAAAAAATGTTAAAAAGTTAAACATATAGCCATTTGGACTTAAAAAGTCGTTGATAGCTTGGATGATCGGATTTGTACTAGCCTGTAAAATCGTACTAGGAAACATCAAAATCGCACTAGCAAATATCGGTGGAATAACACCGCTTAAATTTACTTTTGATCGGTATATAGTTCATTATACGTTTGTTTTGATTTTCCATTATCACTTTTCTTGAGTAAGAAATAGGGATACGCCTTTCACCCATCTCGACAAATATAATAGCACCAATGGTAGCTAAAATAATCGCCAAAAATAGCGATAACTGTTAGGAAATTCATCTCAGAAGTATTTACTCAAATTTACAGTTCCGCTGATCGCACTAGGTATGCCAGAGACGATACCAGCAAAGATAATAAGACTTATGCCATTGCCTATACCACGTTGCGTTATTTGCTCGCCTATCCACATAAGTAGCATTGTGCCAGTTAGCATAGATACAGCAGAGATCGCGATAAATAAATTTATATCTATCATGATAGCTTGTTCGCCACCGCGTCCACTTAAGCTTTGAAGTCCAATAGAAACGCCGATTGATTGTACAAGAGTGATAACAATGGTTGCATAGCGTATAATTTGCATATATTTTTGCATACCGTCGCGCTCTTTTTTTCATCTGACCCTAATTTCGGAAATGTTGCTGCTAAAAGCTCCATAATGATCGAAGCTGTGATGTAAGGCATGATACCTAAAGAGATAATACTTAAACGCTCAGCAGCCTTACCACTAAACATATTAAATAAGCCCAAGGCGTTGCTGTTATTTGAATTGAAGAATTCTTTAATTACGTCGACATTAACACCAGGAACTGGCACATAAGCCAGTATCCTGTATGCGAACAAAAATGCCAACGTGATTAAAAATCTTGTTGGTCAGTGTTTTATCCATTATTTTTGTTCCGCTAACGCTAACGTTCTCGTCTTTAATCTTAGAAGCAAGAGCTTTTGCGCTTGCACCAATTAGTTTTATCTTAGTAACGCTCTTTGAAATTTTATGAACACTAGCTATTGTTGCTATTGAAATTTCAACAAGCTCTTTTATAGCTGCGATTTTTCTCGACATTAATAACATAAGGTTTTTTTCAAATTTAGAAGTAAAACCTACTTTTTGGAAGACGTCTTTGAAGTGGTTGCTGTCCGCCCTCAAAACCTCTTTTCTCATTGTAGCCTTTTCTTGCTCTTTGACCTTTGTTACCTTTGCCAGCAGTTTTACCATTGCCGCTACCTTGACCACGACCTATTCTTTTGGTTGCATGAGTTGAACCTGCAGCAGGTGTTAATTTTTTTCTAATGCCATCTTAACTCCTTTCTCTTAGCTTTTTAGCAAACTAAGTGCTTTTATAGTAGCACGAACGACGTTTGCTGAGTTGTTTGAGCCAAGTGATTTAGTAAGGATATCCTTAATACCTGCAAGCTCGATAATAGGGGCGTGCACTACCACCAGCGATAACACCAGTACCCTCGCTAGCTGGGCGAAGTAGCATTCTACTTGCGTTATATTTTACCTCTACGTCATGAGGAATAGTTGTGCCTTTGATCTTAACGTGGATAATATTTTTAAATGCGTCGTCAATTGCTTTTTCTCATCGCATCTGGTACCTCTTTAGCTTTACCATAGCCAAAGCCAACTAGACCATTTCTATTACCAACAACAACTAAAGCTGTAAATCTAAATCTACGACCACCTTTAACAACCTTTGTAACCCGACCGATATCGACGATTACTTCTTCAAATCTTTCTCTATTATATTTTTTTCCATCGATTTTCCTTTGGGTTATAGCTTGATGCCATTTTTCTCTTAAAGCTTCAGCAAATGCTGCGATAACGCCATGATACAAATAACCATTTCTATCAAAAACTGCAATATCTATCTTCTTAGCTTTTAAAGCCTTAGCAAATTCTTTAGCTAAAGTGACCGCACCTTCTTTATTTGCTTTTATGCCTATCTTTCTGCCATCAACCGCAGCTAGTGTAGTAGCTGTAACGTCATCAATTGCTTGAACATAAAGAGTTCTGTTTGATTTGAAAATAGAAACTCTTGGACAAGTTGCAACACCAGAAATTTTCACCTCTGATTCTTCTTTTTCTCTTAATTCTAAGAGCGATTTTTTTCTTTTTAGTACTTTTGCTGTCATTTACCGCTCCTTACTTCTTAGATGTCTTGCCCGCTTTGCGGATGATGCGTTCTTCTAGATATTTAACGCCTTTGCCTTTGTATGGCTCAGGTGGTCTAAATCCTCTAACTTGAGCAGCCACTTGACCTACTACTTGTTTGTCATCGCCTTTGATAGTAATAACGTTTTTTTCTCAACACTAGCTTCAACGCCTGCTGGTAGCTCATAGTTGATAAGGTGTGAAAAACCAAGAGAAAGCTCTAGTAATTTTACCTTTTGCAGCTGCTTTGTAACCAACGCCGTTGATCTCAAGCTGGCGAGTAAATCCCGCAGTGATACCAGTTACGATGTTATTAGCAAGTGCTCTATATGTTCCCCAGTAAGCTCTACTTTGGCGATCTTCGCCTTTTGGAGCAAAAAAACTATATGACCATTTTCTATCTTGACATCAACATGACCTTTTGTGTCAAGCTCTTTTATATGATTGCCCTTTTTAAATTTTAGGGACATTATTTTTCAACGCTAACGTCTACACCACTTGGGATAGCGATAGGCTGTTTTTCCAATACGTGACATTTTTCCTTTACTTGTCTAGGGTGTTCCTACATTTTACGAATAAAACACCACAATGCCGTCAAATTTTATCGTCAATTGACGAAACCTTCATTTGAATTTCTAAAGTTTAGCTTTGGCAAAATCTAAAGTACTTTACTAAGCTGAAAAATTTGAACCTTAAAATTATAAGGTTAAATAGCGTTTAATGCAGTTTATTACCAAACCGTACAAAGAACCTCGCCGCCAACGCCAGCTTTACTTGCTTCAATACCGCTCATAACGCCTTTGCTTGTGCTAACAATAACTGTTCCATAACCATTTTTAAAACGCTTAATGTCGTCTTTCCCTTGATAAACACGGCGACCAGGTTTTGAAACCCTTTTAAGCTCGTTTATAACGCTTCTACCGTACTCGTCATACTTTTAAAACTACATTTATAAATTTCTTGTTACCTTCTTCGATAACGTTGTAGCTCTCACATAGCCTTTTTGCTGCAAGGATAGAAAGAGTAGCCTCAACAACCTTAGAATGAAGCAATTTCGCAGTTTCAAGCTTTCTCATACTTGCATTTTCTAATGCGTGTTAATCCATCTGATATTAAATCGTTTAACATTTCTCTTCCTTACCAACTTGCTTTTTTTAAGACCAGGTATTAGGCCTTCGTTAGCCATTTTTCTTAGACAAACACGGCAAATTCCAAAAATCTTTTATAAACAGAGTGCGGACGACCGCAAATTTGGCATCTAGTATAGCCACGAACCGTAAATTTACGGCTTGCGTGCAGCTTTTGCTATCATTGATTTCTTTGCCATTTTACTTTCCTTTTTGCAAACGGCACACCAAATAGCTCTAGCAATTTGAATGCCTCTTTATCATTTTTAGCCGTAGTAGCAATCGTAATATTCATACCATGAGTTCGTAAAATTTTATCATACTCAACCTCTGGAAACATTAGCTGCTCACTAAGACCGAAGTTATAGTTTCCACGTCCGTCAAAAGCCATTTTTGGAAGACCACGGAAGTCTTTAACTCTTGGAAGAGCAACGCTAATTAGCTTATCTAAGAAAGCATACATTTGCTCTTTTCTCAAAGTTACTTTGATACCAACAGGGAAACCTTCGCGAACTTTAAAGCCAGCAACTGATTTTTTTAGCATCAGTGATAACTGCTTTTTGTCCAGCGATAAGTGAAATGGTATCAGCCATATTTTTGAAGCACTTTTTGATCTTTCGCAGAGTCTCCAGCACCTACGCTAATCACGATCTTCTCGAGCGCAGGGATAAGCATTGGATTTTTTTGATGTCAAATTCTTTTTACGAGAGCTGGCTTGATAGTTTCGTTAAATTTATCTTTTAATCTACTCATATCTCTTATCCTTCAACTTTCGCGACGTTTGATATGTCAATTGGCATCTCTTTATTTACGTGACCACCATTTGGAGTTTTTTTCGCTTGGTTTGATAGCTTTTTTTAGCTACTTTGCATCCCTCAACTATAACCTGACCTTTTTGCAAGAACTGCTAAAATTTTACCAGTTTTGCCTTTTATCGTCACCAGCGATGATCTTTACAGTATCGCCTTTTTGACTTTCAAATTTTACATTAGCCATTATAAAACCTCCGGAGCTAGCGAAACAATTTTCATAAAGTTAGCATATCTAACTTCACGTCCAACTGGTCTAAAAATACGAGTGCCGACTGGCTCTTTTTGCTATCAAGTATAACAGCTGCGTTCTCGTCAAAGCGGATTAGCGAACCATTATCTCTTTGAACCTCTTTTTTTAGTTCTTACAACAACAGCTTTTTACAACCTGTCCTTTTTTTGATCTTGCCATTTGGAAGAGCTTTTTAACAGAGCAAACTATGATATCGCCAAGCGTAGCGTATCTTCTTTGCTGCCGCCAAGAACTTTTATACACATTAACTCTTTTGCGCCACTATTATCAGCAACTGCAAGTCTTGTAAAACTTTTGAATCATTACTCAACTCCCTTTGCCAATACAGCTTTTTAAGCGAAAATTCTTGCGAGCTGAAAGTGGTCTGCACTCGATCGCAACAACTGTATCGCCTGCTCTTGTCTCATTTTTTCTCATCGTGAACTAAATACTTTTTAAAGCGTTTTTACAAATTTATGGTATCTTGGGTGCATAACGCGTCTTTCTACCAAAATAGTAGCTGTTTTATCTCCAGCTTTTTGTAAAACAACACCTTGAATTTCTCTTTTTAATGCCATTTTACGCCCCTTGTCTTGTTGCACTAATTGCAGTGTTGATCTGAGCTATCTCTTTGCGAACAGCACTAATCTCATTAGGGTTGCTTAACTGCATAGTTTTTTTAGCTTTTTGTCTTAAAGTAAATAAAAAGCACCTTTTTTCTCTTTTTAGCAACGCGTTTAATTCTGCAACGCTCTTATCTTTTTAACTCAGTATATTTCATTTTCACTCTCTCGCGTTACAAATTTTGATTTAAAAAGGAAGTTTGTGTAGAGCCAAAGTTAGAGCTTCACGAGCCAACTCTTCGCTAACACCAGCCATTTCAAATATTATACGACCAGGTTTGATATTCATAACCCACTCTTCAACTCCAGCCTTACCTTTACCCATACGAGTTTGTAGAGGTTTTTTTAGTAAGTGGCTTATCAGGGAAAAACCCTAATCCAAATTTTAGCCTGTCTCTTTACGTGACGAGTTAGAGCTTGACGAGCAGCTTCTATTTGGCGTGAATTTATTCTACCAGCTTCAACAGCCTTAAGTGCAAATTCGCCAGTTGCTAAAGATGCTCCACGAGTCGCATAACCACGGTTGCGACCTTTCATTTTGCTTACGAAAATTTCGTTCTTTTAGGCATCAACATAATTATTTACCTCTTCTTGCTCTACGTGTTTTTCTTAGGTGCCTCTTCTTCAGTTTTCTCAGGCTGAACACCTTTTTTTGAAGAACCTCACCTTTAAAAATCCATACTTTAATACCTATGTTTCCATAAGTCGTATGAGCCTCAGCTACACCGTAATCAATCTTTGCTCTAAGAGTATGAAGCGGAACGCGACCTTCTAGATACCACTCGGTTCTTGCCATCTCAGCGCCACCTAAACGACCGGCAACTGAAATTTTGATACCTTTTAGCGCCTGATTTTTGAGCACCTTGGATAACTTTTTTTCATAGCACGTCTAAATGCAACACGCTTTTTCAAGTTGCATAGCTACGTTTTCAGCAGCAAGTTGAGCTGAAGCTTGAGCTTTTCTTTTCTTCTTTGATATTTACATTTACTTCTTTACCGATAAGTTTGCTAACTTCGTTCTTTAGATTTTTCAACATCTTGACCTTTTTTTGCCAATGATGATACCAGGACGAGCTGCAACTACGGTTACACGAAGTTTTTAGCCGTTCTTTTCGATTAGAATTTGGCTAATTCCTGCATAGTAAAGTTTTTTTCTTTTAAAAATGCACGAATTTTTGTAATCTTCACCGATGTTTTCAGGAAGACTTTGTTTGGTTGGAAACCATCTAGATTCCCAGTTGCGGTTAATTCCTAGTCTAAGACCTATTGGATTTACTTTTTGTCCCATATTATGCTTCCTTCTTTTTCAGGTTTAGATACTTCTACCATTACATGAGAAGTAGGTTTGCGAATTTTTGCTCGCTGTTCCTCTTGCTCTTGGTCTAAATCTCTTTAATACAGGATCAGCGTCAACGCGGCAACTAGTTACTACAACCTCTTCTGGCTCAAATCCGCCATTTGCTACTGCTGAGCTAATAGCGTTTGCTATAAATTTAGCACCACGATTTGGCATAAATTGCAAGCTTTGCAAGTGCTAACTCGGCATTCATGCCTTGAACTTCTCTTGCTATAAGTCTTGCTTTTGTAGGAGAAAGTCTTACAAATTTTATAATTGCTTTACTCATATTATCTCCCCTTACTTGCCGATTTTCTTTTGCACTGAGCCTTTGTGACCCTTAAATGTGCGTGTTGGAGCAATTCGCCAAGTTTATAGCCTATATGATTTTCTGTAACATATACAGGAATAAAGCTCTTGCCATTATGAACGTTAAATGTTAGTCCAATCATTTCAGGTACAATCGTGCTACGTCTTGACCAAGTTTTTGATTGGCTTGTTATCGTTTGCATTCTTTGCGGCAATAACTTTTTTTCATTACATGATCATCTACGAAAGGACCTTTTTTGAGTGATCTTGCCATCTCTATTTTCCTTTCCTTCTTGAAATTATAAGCTTATCGCTAGCTTTTTTACGGCGAGTCTTAGCACCTTTAGTTGGTTTACCCCATGGAGTAACTGGGTGACGGCCTGGATTTTTTTCTTACCTTCACCACCACCGTGTGGGTGATCAACTGGGTTCATAGCAGAACCACGTGTTTGTGGGCGAATACCACGGTAGCGATTACGTCCGGCTTTGCCAATAGTGATGTTAGCCCAGTCTTCGTTACCAACTACACCGATACTTGCCATACACTCAGCTAGTACTTGTCTCATCTCACCACTTGGCATTCTTAAGATAACGTACTTCTCTTCTTTACCCATTAGCTGAGCATAACCGCCAGCTGAACGAGCTATCTGAGCGCCTTTGCCAGGTTTTAACTCTACATTATGAACGATAGTACCAACTGGGATAAATCTTAGTTTCATAGCGTTGCCTGGTTTAATATCTAGTGAGCCCTCATCGATAGATGCGATAACGTCGCCAACATTTAGGCCATTTGGTCTAATGATATAGCGCTTTTCACCATCTTTGTAAGCTATAAGAGCGATACGGCAGTTTCTGTTTGGATCGTACTCGATCGCTTCAACTTTACCTTCTATACCAAATTTACGACGTTTAAAGTCGATGATACGATAAAGTTTTTTTGCACCTGCCTCTTTATGTCTTGAAGTTATACGACCATTGTTATTTCTACCGCCAGATGCAGGTAGTTTAACAAGCAAGCTTCTAACGCTTGGCTTGGCTGTTATATCTTCAGAGCTTAGTCCAGTGATATATCTGCGACTAGGTGTATATGGTTTATATGATTTTATAGCCATCTTACGCCTCCGTATTTTTCTAGGCTTACGCCTTCAGGTAACTTAACGTAAAAACTTTCTTTATCTCGTCACGTTGGCCTGCTCTTCCTCTAAAAACGCTTAACCTTACCGCTAATTCTAAGTGAATTTACGCGAACAGGCGTTACTCCAAAATACTCCTGTAAAACTGCTTTTAAGCTGTTTTTTTGTAACTCTTGGTGAAGTTTGGATAACAACAACGCCTTGTTCTTGAAGGCCTAGAGTTTTTTTCTGTATAAATAATTGTTTTGATATCAGTTATATCCGCCATTTTAGCCCTCTTTTGTTATAGTTTTTAGTGCAGCTTTTTTTCAATGATAACCGAACTAAATGTAGAGACAAGATAAGCATTTACCTCATTTGCATCTACTACATAGCAGTTTGCTAAATTTCTAAAAAGCAAGTAGTGTTTTGTCGTCTAGTAAATCTTTAACGATAAGCGCGTCTTTTACTTTTAAATTTTTGATGATATTAGCTGCATCTTTTGTCTTTCCAGACTCGATTGAGATGCTATCTACTGCAAAAATTTTTACCATCTTGTGCTTTTACTGCCAAAGCGTACTCAAGAGCTAGTCTTTTTTTGTTTTTTTATTGACTTTTTGAAAATAGTTTTTTTCTCGTTTGTTGGACCAAATGCAACTGCACCACCCTACCCAAACGTTAGTTCTAGTTGAACCCGCTCTTGCACCACCACGTCCTTTTTGTCTCCATGGTTTTTACCACCGCCGCTTACAAAAGCACGACTTTTTAGTATGAGCCGTATTTGCTCTTATACCAGCAAGGTAAGATTTTACATAAAGATATAGGTTGTGCGGATTTACTTCAGCGTAGCTTGCAGGAAGCTCTAACTCGCCTGAATTTTTCAAATTTATCGTTTAATACGTGATTTTACTCATTTTACAATCCTTATTTTTACCCATTGCACCATTGTGACCAGGAACGCAACCTTTTACAACTACGATGCCATTTTTGAGCGTCAAAGCTTATTAGCTCGTTTTTTAACAGTAACTTTCTCATTGCCCATGTGTCCTGCCATTTTTCATACCTGGTTGAACACGACCTGGCCATTCGCAGTTACCAATTGAACCGTGGCGTCTGTGGAAACGTGAGCCGTGGCTTTTTTGACCACCACCGAAACCATGTCTTTTTACCACACCTTGGTATCCTCTACCTTTTGAGTTAAAACTAACTTTTTAAAATTTTAGCCTCATTTAATGGTGTAAAGTCTAGGTTTCCAACTTCGCTATTAGCTACTTCAAGCGTAGCAAATTTAGTTCAAATCTGCAGTCAGATTGTATTTCTTTTGCTGACCAGCGATAGCTTTATTGTTTGCTTTAGTGTGGGCATACGCTACGATAGCACGTTTGTTTTCGTCGATCTCACATACTTTAGCCTCAACTAGCTTAAGTAGTGTAACTGGCGTACTCTTCGTGGCAATCGTTCTACTCATGCCTATTTTTTTCTACAATATATTCCATACTCTTATCCTTTTGTCCGCTTATTTCATCGCACGAACTTCGACATTAACTTCTGGAGCTAGGTCGAGTTTTGTTAGGCTATCTACAGTTTCTGGAGTAGCAGCTACGATGTCAAGCATACGAGCGTGTATTCTCATCTCAAACTGCTCACGTGAGTCTTTGTTGATGTGTGGAGATTTTAAGACTGTATAGCGTTTGATCTTTTGTAGGCATTGGTACCGAGCCACGAACGTCGGCACCTGTTCGTTTGACAGCTTCTACGATTGCTGCAACAGTGCGGTCTAGAACTCTATGGTCGTAAGCTTTTAGCTTTAACCTGATTCTTTCCATGTGTTTTCCTTTTAAAAAGAACTTGTCGCAAACTCGCGACCTCTTTACATCAAAAATAACTCGCATAGGATCAAGCGATCGTACGAGCAAGACATAGGTCTTTCGTAAAGAGACTGCGATTTTACAAAAAAAAGCTATTATAGTTGTCAAGAAAAAAACGCTATTTTTTTGTTGAATTTTGATTAATTATTTCCTTTTTAATAAGGAAAGTATAAATTTTAAAAAGATAATATCTTAAAGTATAATTTCCAAAAATTTAAAGACTTAAAAATAATAAATTTTATATACTTACATTAAGTTAAGTTTATAACCATTTTAATAAAAAGAAGGAGTAAATAATGTGGGACGAAACAATATATTATATTATAGACGAGACAGGGTATTGGATAGATCCAACTCATCGCTATAAACGCAATTGGTTTACCGATAAACGTGAAGCTGAAGAACGTATCGAATCCTTTTAAGAAGATATATCTATTTACTAAATGTGAATACTATATAAGAACAGTTACTTTTTAAATACCCAGATGGGTATAGAGATATTGATGCTCATGATAATGAAATAGCCAATCTTATTATCGCAAATACTAATTCTGGTGCTGAAGCACAAGAGATATTAGAGAGCCACCCTGAGCACTATCTAGGTGTTGATAACTTAATAAACGATTTTTAAGCGTCGGTGTAGAGCGATAAATACTAATGGTGACCCATCTGTTAAAATACCAGCAGTGACACCGGCTAAACTTAAAAGAGTTTATGATGTCTAATGTACAACCTTATGAGCAAGCGCATTTTTAATAAGGCTATTGATAAATATTTTGGGTTAGTAAATTAAAGAAAGGTTAACTAAAAATGGAAAAAGAAGTTATTTATACAGTAAATGTAATAAGTATACCAGTTGTAAGTGATAATAAACAACCAACAATGAGATCACTCTTATGGTTACAGAAATAAAGAGGATGCTCTGGTTAAATATTATAAAAGAGCTAGAAAATGTTAGTAGTATATTGTCGTGGCCACCTCACGATTTTTTTATGTAACAATTACTAAGACAGAGATAGAAGTTAAAGAATGAAACTAGAGTAGAACCATTTAGGTTCTACTCTATACGATCTTTTTATTCAGATAGCTGTAATAAGTTTTTAAATGTAAGCCGTTAAATAAATTATTAAAATAAAAAGTATAAGACTAAGAAACCGATAAAGGCTTCTTGGTCTTAATTTATAAAAGTTTAAACACCAGTTGGTTTAGTGTCAGCATTAACATTGCCCCAGAATATCCAGCACCAACTATGACCATATTGGTTATACCCATTGTAGTGCTAGCAGAACTGCTTAATGTAACCACCGCTTTTATACCACACTGGATGGTTTTCTGTTATGTCTTGTAGGTTAATGGGTTGGTCGTATTTTGTTTATATTAAGAATAAATTGGATCTGCAAAAAGGGAGAAAAATGAACCAATTAGAGCTTTATTACAATCATCCGCTTAAATCCGATAAATTTATCCCCAGAAAATATGAGATCATCTCGCCAAAGACACTCATCATTGGCGCTATTTCAAGTGGCAAAACAGCCCTTGTTTATGGATTTCTGAGCCACTATAAAAGCGAGGAGAGGCTTTATATAAATTTAGACGATCTAAGGATAGATAGAGCCTTACTTTTTAGCAAATTTAAAAAGATTTTTAGAAAAAAATACCCAGATAAAGGTGCTCGCAGTTGAGAAATTACAAAGCCACTGATCTTATAAATTTAAGCTTTTTAAAGGGCGCAACACTTGAAAAACATTATCCTTACAAGCAAAGAATTTTCACTCACGATTGACGGCTTTGCTCGCATAAATTTAAACTATCTCGATTACGAGGAATTTATACTATTTTTTTAAGAAAAATTTGGATCAAGACCTGCTTTTTTTAGCTACTTTTTGGCTCACGGCAACGAGATAGCAAGTGCCTTTTTAGACTCCAGCGAGGTCACGGCACACTTGCAGCAGCTCTTAAAAAGCAAATTTAAGCGAGCAAAAGCATTGCGATTTTTAAAAGAATGTGCTCCAAAATGCCACGATGTGCTTAGTACTTTTTGGTATCTACAAAAAAACCTAAAAGAGCATATGAAAATCTCAAAAGATAGTGTCTATAACACAGTAGCCAGCCTTAATGAAAATGGCTTTATAGAATTAGTACCAAATTTAGATGAGAGCAGCACGAGCAAAAAGCTCTACTTTACAAATTTTGCACTTCGTAACGCTTTGTATCTAAAAAGGACTTTTTGGCCGTCTTTGCAAATGTTGTTTTTTGCGAATTGCTTAAATTTAAAGATGAAATTTACTACACAAAAGAGATTGATTTCTTCCTTAATAAAAGGAAGATCGCGATCATCTGTGTACCGTTTTCTGCACCAGAGATCATCTTTTTAGAAATTTAAAAAAACTCCACGCAAGCTTAAAAGAGCTGGGTGTAAGTAAACTTCAGATAATCAGTGTCGCAAACCAAGCTGAGCTTAGCTTTGAGGGCATAAAATGCGAAATTTTTGCCATTTTTCTAGGTGGAGTCTAGGTTTATACATTTTAACCTTTATTTGATTATTGTTTTAAAAAGCTTAAAAGTAAAAAGCTATAATCAAAAAAACTACGAAGGACAGAAATGAGAGCATTTATTGGGATTTTTTTATACTTATAGTAGGCCTATTTGGCTATGAGATAAATCACGAAAACTGGGCAGAAATTTTATAAACTTTATTGGTGAGGCAAATGGTATAAAATTTGAAGTTTATATGAACTATTTTAAAGATGAATTTGAGAAATTCTAAGCAAAGTAAGAGCTTTAAAAGTGCCGGCCAAGATAAGCGGACATATCTTTTTGATGGTACAAAATACGACTACGAAAAAGGTAATCTTGAGCAAAAATAGCAGTGAAAATTTCATCGCTAAATGCTGTATCTGATAAGATAAAATTTAGACGTTAAAAATGAAAAATGGCGAGCTAAAGGGCAAAATAATCGTTAAAAACAAAGCCTATAATGCGACTATCAAAAAAAGAAAAAGAGTATGAAATGCTAAATATTGGCATACAAATGACTGAAGCAAATGGCACGAGATACGAAGCTATAATTAACGATATATTTGCCAAAGAATCGGCTAAAAAAATAAAAAAATAAATTACTCTCGACACTTTATGACCTAAAAAGTGAGCGTAAAAAAATGGCCAAATAACCAATTTGAGAGCCTAGATAACATCTACTATATAAATGACAAAATAAAAAGCATCTGCACCTATAAAAATAATAAAACTAGCTGCGATGTCGTCTTACTTAAAAACCAACAAAAAGCTAAAGTTAAAGCAGATTTTTTTAAAGATATGAACGACCCTCATCTAAAAGCAATCCTCGCAACAGCAGGCGTTAGTGAAAAATTTTTGTACTTTCGCCACTTGGGCTTACCTTTTTAAACGAGGAGCAAATTAGCGTGCCACTTGATGAGCTAAGACCTTACTTTAGCGATGAAATCGGACTTTAATGGCAGAAAATTTGTGGCATAGATGAGGCTGGACGTGGGGCTTTAGCTGGGTAGCTAAGCGTAGCGGCCTGCGTGCTTAATAAAGAAATTTCAGGCCTAAACGACTCCAAAAACTAACCGCAAAAAAGCGTGAGGAGCTTTTTAAAGAGATCATAAAAAGCTCAAATTTTTTCTCATCATCTACTTCTCAAATGCGCAAATAGACGAACTTGGGCTAAGCGAGTGCTTAAGACGAGCGCTCAAAATTTCTTTAAGGCGCACTTTGAGGGTTTTTGAGATTATTTATGATGGAAATTTAGACTATGGCGTTGGTATCACAACGATGATAAAAGCTGACAGCAAAGTCGCTGGGGTAAGCGCTGCTAGCATATTAGCAAAGGTTAGTCGTGATAGTTTGATGAAAGGCTGGGATAAAATTTACTCAAAGTATGGCTTTGCAGGGCACAAAGGATACGGCACAAAGGCTCACCTAGATGCCATTGCCAAGTTTGGCTATTCAAGCCTTCATAGAAAAAAAGCTTTGTAGTAAAGTCTTTTGAAAAATCTCTATTTGACTAAGATTAATTATCTAAGCATCAAATAGATGCTTAGATAACGTCCTTTTTAATGGCAGCCACAACCACAACTACCACTACTTTTAATAGCATCAAATACAGCATCATAGTTTGGCTCTTCTGTCACTTCAGGGACGATTTGTTTGTGAATTATTACGCCATCATTGATGACAAATACCGCTCTTGCAAGTAGTCCTTTTAGTGAGCTATCGCTCATTAAAACGCCATAGTTTTTTAGCAAATTCTCCGTATCTAAAGTCACTTCCTACACGTAAATTTTTCTATGCCTTCAGTCGTGCAAAATCTCCCCATCGCAAATGGCAAATCATTTGAGATGATGCTAAGTTTTACGCCGTGTTTGCCGGCTACTTTTTTTCGTTAAATTTGACGAGCCTCTGCTGCGCAAACGCCAGTATCAAGTGATGGCAAGCAAACAAGTACTTCTACGCCATTATTTCCGCCTACACTAAACTCACTAAGATCTTGCGCTACGACTTTTTGCTTCAGGCGCATAAGAGCCTACGAAGACCTCGTTTCCACTTCAAATTTACCTCACTACCTTTAAATTTTTGTAGTTGCCATATCTATCTCCTTTATTATTTTTTTGCTTTTTAAATGCTTGATCAAGATCCGCTATTAGATCATCAGCGTTTTCGATACCGATTGCTAAGCGAAGCAAGTTTTGCTTTATGCCGATCTTATCTAGCACCTCTTTTGGATATGCCTCATGTGTCATCGTCGCAGGCCTGCAAATGAGGCTTTCTACGCCGCCAAGGCTCACTGCTAGATCAAAAATTTCTAGCGATTTTTACAAATTTATTTACATCATACTTTTCATCAAGCTCAAATGAGATAAGTGCACCGATGTCGCTTGCTTTGAGCTGCTTGCATCTTTGCCTCTTGCTCGCTATATGAGCCGGCAAAATGCACCACGCTAACTGCGTCATTATTCTGCAAAAATGTGATTATTTTTATGAGTATTTTTGCGTTTGTCTATCAAACCTAACGCTAAGCGTTTTAAGCCCACGTATTAGGTAGTAGGCATCCATCGGGCTTATGATGCCACCAAGCGTATTTTTAGCAAATTTTATCTTCTCAGCCAAAAGCATCATCGTTTAGTGTGACGATACCAGCGATCACGTCGGCGTGTCCACCGATATATTTTGTAGCGCTATATACCACGATATCAGCTCCATGATCAAGCACTCTTTGATAATAAGGCGTTAAAAATGTGTTATCCACGATGACTAGAGCGCCTTTTTGTGAGCGATCTTTGAAATTCTAGCAATGTCTGTCACTCTTAAGAGAGGATTTGACGGAGTTTCGATGAAGATAGCCGCCACGTCGTCACTAATGCCATCTTCGCTCAAAAATTTAGATCATCTATAAATTCGCTCTTTATACCGTGGCTTTTCAAAAAAACGGTTGTAACATATCTATAAGTGCCGCCATAGACGTTGCTATTTAGTAGGACTTTTTGCCCAGTTTTTTTATAAGGCTAAGTGCGGCCGCTGTTGCTGCCATGCCTGAACCAAAGCTAAAAGCGTATTTGCTGCCTTCAACCTTTGCAAAAAAATTTCATCAAATGCTTTTTTTGGTTGGGTTGCTACCACGAGAATATGCAGTCTTGAAAAGTATTTCAAGATCATCTTGCACAAACGTACTTGCTAAAAATAGGCGGAATGACAGCTTTATTTGGATTATTTTTTTAGCTTCAATGCCTTTTACGATCAAGGTGTCAAGTTTCATACATTTCCTTTTAAAATTTTATGAAATCTTACATGATAAAGATTAATCTTCCCCAAAACCCACCCAAAACGTAGCTAAATCAGTAAGTGGTAGTAACATTTATTTTTAAGAATGCATTTTTTTAAATTGCTGGGATAAATTAGCTTTTTGCTCTCTCCCGCAAGCCTAATAAATTTTCTTTCTTTTTACTCGCCTTTAGCTACATTTTCACCATAAATTTTACTCTACAAGATCAACTTGCCAGTTTGCCTCTTGTAGCTTCATATCTAGCTCTCTGATCTCTTTGGATAGCTCGTCTATTTGCTTTTTGGAGCGTGGCCACATCAACACTACTTAAAATTCTTTATCTCGCTATTTGAGTAAAGATCGACCTTTTGGCTTGCGCTTTTGGCAAAATCCCTAAGCACGCTTGCTTTTTTTGGCTTAGCGTATCTTTTTTTAGCGATCATTTCAGTTAGACTCGCGCCTTCAAATTTTTGCACTTGAGTTTGTTAAATTTATAGTCAAGATCAGTCTAAATAGCTCATCGCTTAGCCTATCAAGCTCTTTTTAAAAGAAGCTTTGGATCTTCACTAGGTCTTTCATTTTCTTGCATTTTTGCATTATCGAGTAACCTACCTTTTAGCTGCTCTAAACGTTTTTTTGTGTATCGGCTCTTAAAATGAGAGCCTGAGCTAATTTCATCATTTTTTTCCTTTTTGAAATATAAATTGAGAAAAATTTCAAATTATATTAGTATCTTTTTGGGTTATAATTGATTTTAAAATTTTATTTTTAAGGAAAAGCTATGAAGTACGATTTTTGATACGCTTATTAGCAGAGATGGCACTAACTCATCAAAATGGCGAATGAAAAAAATGATGTTTTGCCAATGTGGGTTGCTGATATGGATTTTAAGGCTGCACCTGAAATTTTAAATGCCCTACAAAAGCGTCTTGATAATGGCGTCTTTGGCTACTCATTTATCCCAAAAAGAGTGGAACGAAGCGATTAAAGGCTGGTGGAAGAGGCGTCATGACGTTAGCTTTGAAAACGAGTGGATGTGCTTTTGTACTGGCGTTATACCAGCAATTTCTACTGCGATTAGAAGATTTAGCAATCCAGGAGATCAAATTTTAGTTCAAGCTCCCGTCTATCACGTATTTTTTTAACTGCATCAAAAATAATGGCCGTGAATTTTATCAAATGACCTTGTCTATAAAGATGGCTCTTATGAGATTGATTTTGAAGACCTTGAAGCAAAGCTAGCTCAACCACTAACAACTATGATGCTTCTTTGCAATCCACACAATCCAATAGGAAAAATTTGGGACAAAGAGACGCTTAAAAATAGGCGAGCTTTGCTACAAACATGATGTTTTTGGTTATCAGCGATGAGATCCACTGCGACATAACAGATCCTGGATTAAGCTACGTACCATTTATCAGCGTTAGTGAAGAGTGTAAAAATAACTCAATCACATGCATCTCGCCTACAAAAAGCCTTTTAACATAGCTGGCCTTCAAAGCTCAGCTATCGTCACACCAAATGAACAGATACGCGCCAGAATAAATGCGGCTGTAAATTATGATGAGATAGGTGAAGCAAACGCATTTGCGATAACTGCGACAATAGCGGCATTTAACGATAGCCAAACATGGCTTGATGAGCTTAGGGAGTATCTTTTTGAAAAACAAAAAAATCGTTATAAATTTTCTATAAAAAGAGCAAAATTTACCAGTAAAAACTTCTGCCTTCAAATGCGACTTATCTTTTTGTGGCTTGATTGTAGCGCGTTTTTGCGAGGATTCAAGCGACTTTATGAATTTCTTGCGTGATAAAGCTGGACTTTTGGCTAAAATGATGGCAATGCTTACAGGGAGATAGATTTTTCCTCCGTATGAATATCGCAACCCAAAGAGCCAGAGTGCTTTGAGGGCTAAAACGTTTACAAAATGGTATAAATTTATACACTTCAAAAAGATAAATTGAGTAAATTTGGCTGAGTGGCTTTGAAATGTAAAGCCACTCCTGCCCAATATTGATACAGCTCAGGGCATTTTTGAAGCAGTAAATATTGCCCCAATATTTTTTTAAATATCAAATCAAATTGTACTGATAATTTTAAAGGCAAGATGACCTACACTAGTTTTTATTTGCTTGCTTAAATGTAAGTATATTGCCTCTCTCAATCACGATATAGTAGATTAAAAGCGAGCAATTTGTACCTTTTTGAAGTGATAAATTCTATACCCATGGCTTATAAAATTTAGCAGTGGTTTAAAATTACTTAACAAAGCAGAAATTTGAAGTTAAGATAGCTTATGCTGGTTTTAAATTTAAGAGAAATTGTTTGCTAAAACAGAAATTTTGAGCCATTTTTTGAAGTTACAATTTCTTTTTAAAACAAGGTAGTTTTTGCTAATAAATTGATGACTTTTAAGTTTAGATAAAAGCAGAAAGTTTAAGGGGCGGAAAGCCCCGCCAGATATTATTTGTGAAGTTCTTTTTGTGTAAAAACTCAACTGAGCCAAGGCACTCTTTTAGTGCCCACTCGTAAGCTTTGCTTACAAATTCCCCAGTTTATGTTCTCATAAAATGTCTCTAGATATTTTTGGACGAGCGTTGAAGTTATCGATGTAGTAAGCGTGCTCCCAAACATCAACAACTAGAAGTGGCACTTTGCCGTCACTCACTGGAGTTTTTGCATTGCTAGTTTGTACGATCTCTAGCTTTTTACTGCTTGGATCAAATACAAGCCACGCCCAGCCTGAGCCAAAAAGTGTTGTAGCTGCCTTTAAAAATTCCTCTTTGAAATGTGCAAAAATTTGCCTCGATTGTAGCTTTTTAGCTCGCTTGACATCTCACTTTTTTTAGCGATGCAGTCCCAGTAAAAGTCGTGGTTGTAAACTTGAGCGACATTGTTGTAAAGCCCACCTTCGCTATTTGTTAGAATTTCATAAAAAGATGCATTGGCAAATTTTGTATCTTTTTATAAGATTGTTTAAATTTGCTACGTAAGTTGCATGATGCTTGCCGTAGTGGTATTCACAGGTTTTTGCGCTAACTACTGCATTGCTATTTGCATCAAATGGAAGTTTTTCTAAGTTCAAACATAATAATTCCTTAATAATAAAATTTGTTGTTTCATATTATAGCCATAAAAAAATTAATAAACAAAAATCTTTTTAAATTTAGCCGCAAAAATATAGGCTAAAATTTAAGCAAGACTAAACTTACATTTTTTTGGCGGGCTTTTTAAACTTATAGAAAAAATTTAGAGCAAAAATATCCCATACATTTGTTTAAATGGATTCAAAAATTTATTAAAAGTAAAAATAAAATAAATTTTTATGTGTAAAAAGTAACAAATATACTTTTTAAAAGTTTAGTTATTAAAAAAACTATAAAAATTTTCAAAAAAATATAAATTAGCCTTTAAGAGCATAGTTGTTACTAAAATACACATACAAAAAAATAAATAGCTGTGAATTTACGAAACAAAATTTCTAAATTTTTATTTTTGAGATTTATAATGCGTTTAACAAAACCATTACAAAGGATAAAAAGATGAAATTCTTACAAGCTTTACTTTTTACTTGTGCCATCAGTGGCTTAGCATTTGGTGCTGATAAGGTCTATACGATCAGACTTTGCTCACGTTGTCGCAGCTTCTACGCCAAAGGGCAAGGCGGCTGACTTTTTGCAAAGCGTGCTGAGGAGCTAAGTGGCGGCAAGATAAAAGTTCAAGTCTTCCCATCAGCTCAGCTACTTGATGATGATAGAGTTTTTGGCGCGCTAAAGCTTGGCAACGTTCAAATGGCAGCTCCTAGTTTTTTTCTAAATTTACACCGATAGTACCGCAGTTTCAGCTGTTTGACCTGCCTTTCATCTTTAAAGATGCAGACCACCTTCATAAGATCCAAGATGGCGAGGTTGGCGAGGAGCTAAAAGCCCTTGTTACAAAAAAAGGCTTTGTGGCACTTGATTATTGGGATGCTGGATTTAAGCATTTTTAGCTCAAACAAAAAAACCAGTTCTTGTGCCAGAAGATGCAAAAGGACAAAAATTTAGAATCCAAAGCTCAAAAAGTGCTTGAAGAACAGATCAAAGTAGTTGGTGGTAACCCACAAGTTCTACCATTTTCAGAAGTTTACTCTGCACTTCAACAAGGCGTAGTCGATGCGACAGAAAACCCACTTTCAAATTTCTATAACTCAAAATTTCACGAAGTTCAAAGCTCACTTACCCTTTCAAGCCACGGATATTTAGGCTATTTAGTCGTTATGAGCGATAAATTTTGGAGCAAGCTACCAGATGATCTAAAAAGCAAATGTAAAACAAGCTCTAAGCGAAGCAACAGCTTTCGAGAGAGAAGAGACAGCAAAAGAGGACGCTCACGTTATAGCTGAACTTGAAAAATATATTGCCGCTAGCAAAAAGCTAGAAATTTTCAAGATCGATGATACACAAAAGGCCGAATGGCAAAAAGGTTATGCAGTCAATCTATCCTACAATTTCACGATGTTATCGGTAAAGATCTCATAGAAAAGGCTCTTGGGACAAAAATAATGAAGAGCTTTTTTTAATGTCCTTGATATAGCGATAGCCTCACTAAATAAAACTATCGCAGTAGTCGGGCTAGCTAGTGGAACATTGCTGGCCTTTGCAAATGTTATGGCTAGATATTTTTTCGATAAAAAGCTGGTCTTGGGCAAGCGAGCTATCAAACTATCTTTTTATCTGGTCAGCGTTTTTTTGCCGCAGCATACGGCTTTAATAAGGGTATTCACGTCAGTGTAACTATTTTGGTTGAAAAGAAATTTCCACCAGCCCTTGCAAAAGCATGTTTAATCTTTTTCTCATGTGCTAACCACTGTATTTTTTTGTTATTTATCGCAGCTTATTCTATTGATTATCTACAAATTCTTCACGAGATCGAGCAGATGATAATAGACCTTGGCATACCTCAATGGATTTCCCTATGATAGTACTTCCAATAGCCTTCGTTACAGCTAGTTACCGCTCGACTGAAAAAAAGCCATAAAAGTAGCTCTAACGCCTGCAGAAAAATGTCGTAAGCTAACGAAGCACATGAGCTAGCTCATGGTAGCGTAGTCAAAGATTAAGGAGAAAAAAAGATGACAATAGCATTTTTATTTATCCTACTTTTTGCACTGATGCTAATAGGCGTGCCAGTGGCGGTTTCGCTGGGAACGAGCACGGTTTTGACGATGATATTTTTTTACAGATATCGACGTCGCTACGATCCCGCAGCTCATATTTGACGGTATCAATAATCGCTAATGGCGATACCGATGTTTATCTTGGCTGGAAAGTACTAAGTAAAGGTGGCTCAGCAAGACGTATCATCGACTTTGCAAAGTCTATGGTCGGACACTTGCCAGGTGGCTTGCCCATGAGTGCGATATTTGCCTGCATCATCTTTGCAGCGGTCTCTGGAAGCTCGCCTGCGACGGTTGTAGCTATTGGCTCAATTATGTTTGCAGCGATAAAAGAGGCTGGCTATCCAAAAAGAGTACGCAGTAGGCGGCATAACTACAGCTGGCTCGCTTGGAATTTTGATCCCACCTTCAGTTGTTATGATAGTTTGTGGTGTAACAGCTGAGGTAAGTATTAGTAAGCTTTTTATGGCAGGCGTTGTGCCTGGTCTCATGCTTGGAGCTTTTATGCTAGTTCAAACTTATGTTGGCGCAAAAAAACTTGGCTTTAAAGCAACTAAGGCTGAGCCATTTAAAGTAAGAGTGCAGAAATTTGCCAAAGCATTTTGGGCACTTTTGATCGTCGTTGTGGTCATCGGCGGAATTTATGGAGGCATTTTTTTACTCCGACAGAAGCTGCTGCGGCAAGCGCGGTCTATGCGTTATTTATCTCACTTTTTATATAGAGATATAAAGATAAAAGATCTTTGGGATATCTGCCTAGACTCGGCTCTTACAACAGCTATGATATTTTTTTCATCATCGCAAACGCCGTTGTTTTTGCATATTTGCTAACTAGCGAGCAGATCCCTCAAGCAATCGCTTCGATGATACTTGATGCAAATATCGGTATGATAGGATTTTTGATATTTGTAAATATCTTGCTCTTTATCATGGGTCAGTTCATGGAGCCTTCAAGCGTTATCATGATCATGGTTCCACTCTTGCTTCCGATAGCTACGCAGCTTGGCATAGATCCGATACATTTTGGCATTATCTTAGTTGTAAATATGGAGATAGGCATGGTGACTCCGCCTGTTGGACTCAAATTTATTTGTCGCAAGCGGTCTTACAAATATGAACTTAAAAGAGGTCATCATGGCATGCTTGCCGTGGACGCTGACCTTGTTCTTTGGCCTTATCTTAGTTACTTATATACCACAAATTTCTCTTTTGGTTGCCAAACATAATGTATGGACATTAAAATTTAGAGGCTCAGGCCTCTAAATTTATGCTTTTGAGTCGTAATCCGCACTCATAACGATATTTTTACCACTTCTCTTACCAGCATAAAGTAGATTATCAGCTTGTTTTTATCATCTTTTCTAAGCTACATTCTCCCGTACCATCATGAGCAACTATCTCCAAAAGTCATAGTTGCGTTGATCTTTATGTTTTTCAAACTCAACTATATTTTTACTCAAAGTCTCTCTCACACGCTCTACGATACTTACAGCTGCGTCTTTTTACGCCCAAGACGACTGCTAAAGAAATTCTTCTCCACCAAATCTAGCTACTCTATCTTTATCTCTAAATGTGTTTTTAAATATGCCTGATAAGCTTCTTAAAAACAGCATCTCCTGCGCCGTGTCCATAGGTATCATTTATCTTTTTAAAAGTTATCAATATCGCACATAACGATAGCAAAGTCCCTATTTTTTTATAAAGATCGTTTTGACTTAGAAATTTTTCTGCATCGAAGTACGATTTAAAAAGTCCTGTTAATGGATCGTGATTTAAGATATTTTCAGCCATCTCTTTTTCCTCTAAGATGCTTAAAAATATAAATAAATTTGAGCTCTCCAAAAGATACGAAACAACAACCGAAAATATACAAACCATACTTAAGTTAAAAAAACAAAAAGTAAATCTTTAAAGCCATCAAAAATCTTTTTACAGGCTGGCTATCTAAATATACATAGCAGGCTATGGATAAAATTATTTGCACCGCAACTATTATGTAGTTAAAAAAATTTATAGGTAAATGAAGTAAAAAAATAGTATTAGAGACGACGCTAAAAACAACAACCCAAAACCGTATCCCCATCCAAGTATTAGCATACAAACCAATGCATGGAATAAAATTTCAAGCTGGACTATTACCATTGTTATCTTGTTATTTTTCAGGACTATCGTAAATAAGCCTTAAAAAGAAAAAGATAGGTTGCTACTGAAAATATATTCGTAACTGCTAGAATTTTCTTCTTTCATAAATAAAAAAATAAAAATAACAGACGTGAGTTAATAATATTGAAAATATGATAAGTTTTTGGGTCGTATAGAGTGAAAATTTACGCATCCGAACCCTTTTTAAAAATTTTCTAATTCGATACGATCTTTGCCATTTTGCTTGCCTTCGTAAAGCAGCTTATCTACTAAAGTTATAGCTTGCTCAAAAATCCACCCTCAATACCATTTGCGCATATTAGCATTCCAAAGGTCATAGTAACTGGAGTTTTTATCTGGAAGCTTTGCGTTGTTTATCTGTTTTTTTAAGTCTTTTTGCTCACTTCGTGGATAAATTCTATCTTTGTATCGGGCAAGATTATCAAAAATTCTTCTCCACCCCAGCGGCAAACATAGTCTTTACCTCTAAATGATTTCTTCAAAGCACTGGCTACATCTTTTAAGACCTCATCACCGCAGTCATGCCCTGTATGTATCGTTTATTTTTTTAAAATTATCAATATCGCCTAGCATTATGACTAAATTTGTATTGCCGCTTCTTTTCTTTATTAGCACTTAGCTCGTATTTTTAAAGTTTTTTTCTATTGTTCTTCTATTTAAAAAGCTGCGTTAAAAAAATCATGTTTTGAGTCCTTTTCAAGCTCTTCTGTCTCTTTTTCTTATTTGCTGATATCCACTAGACGTGATAACATCTGCAAACATTGAAAGTCTTAAAACAATAAAAAAAGCAAAAACAATACTGCACACAACTATCGTTCCTCGTATAGCTGATGGAATCAGCGGCGCCTCATCTTTATGAATAAAAATAAAGAAGTATAAGCAAGATTAATTCTAAAAATGCCATTATATAAGTAAGACTCTTTGAATCAAACGCTAGGAAGTAGTTTATAAAAATTACACCAACAAGTATTATCCAAATTCAGTATTCCAACCCATAGTAGTAACAATAATAGTAACAAGTAATATGATATTTAGGTGAAATGCAAGGGATATCAATACTCTATATTTTTATGTCAAATTTTATTCTAAGCAATATCCCAGCTGCTATAAATAATAAGCATATAAAAAAAGTAGCGGTGTAGCTATGATCATAAAAAAAGCAACAAAGATAGTGCATTCGTAGCTATCATAACGTCTAATATCGTTTTTATAGATATCATCGATCGCTTTTATAACTACTTTGATCTACAAAAATCGTGTGTCAAACAAAAACTCCCTGTAAATTTATTCCATTAAATTTCATTAAGTCATTCTAATAAGAGTCGTAACTATCTTCGTCCTCGTCACTATCTTCGTAGTTGTAGTCATTTTCATCGTAATTATAGTCATAACTATCGCTACTATCGTCCTCATCGTCATTAAATTCAGAGTAGTCTTCTTCTACTTCTTCATAGTCAAAAATCATCACTCATTGTTTTTCTCCTTAAATTTTATCTTTGACGCTTTCAATATACAAGCTTTGGCTTGGGAATGCGAAAGTTTAGACCATTTTGCTTTTAAAATATCCATAATCTTTAGCATTACATCTTGTTTGACATCTAGAAATTCTCCCCAAACGATAGTCTTTGCAAAACAATAAACTAAGATATTTATTGAGCTATCTGCAAAAGTCATCAACTACGACAAATAAATTTGATTTATATCCAGCATAATCATCAACTGAAACTATACTTTGTCTATATTTTTAGCCCTTTTTTTCTTTGCTGTTATATCCTCACTTTTGGCAATATCTGGATGATTTATCAACATAGTTTTTATATCATCTACACATTTTTTTAATCTCATCAGTTGTTGCTCCATACTCAATGCCAATTAGCATTCTGATACGTCTACCGACTTTTCTTCTACTCCAGTTTCTAACAGGATCACTTGCTAGTTTTGAGTTTGGCACAAAGATTAAAGCATTATCAAAACTTCTAATAGTCGTCTTTCTAAAGCCAACCTCAACAACAGTGCCCTCTATATCACCACAAACTATCCAGTCTCCTTGCGAAAATGAGTTATCAAAGAGCATCATGACAGAAGCAAAGAAGTTTGCGATGATATCTTTTGCGGCAAATGCAACAGCAAGACCACCGATACCAAGTGAAGCTATGAGCGCTGATATATCAAAGCCAAGCTTTTGAAGAATTAGTAAAAGTGCGATTATTAATACAATTACATAGACTACTTTTTAAAACTAAATTTACGACCTCTTTTCGTCTGCTTTTTTTGAGCAATTTTATCGATTATTACTATGCCATAACCATTTAGGATGGTTAAAACAAGCCATGAAAACGCGACTATATATACGATCGAGAAGATATTTGCTAGAGTTAATGGTACTGGCACTGGATAAAAGCCAACACCGATACAAATATTTAGTGCATAAATGATAAGAAGTGCAGATATAGGCTTTTTAATGATATCTACTATCTGATCCTTTGCCTCCTTTACGCCTTCGCCCGATGCAATGAGTGACATAAGCCAGTATGTGAGTTTGGCAAGAATTCTTGTAAGTGAGACAAAAAATAAAAATACTACGATTATAACTACGATCTTACCAACGTTAAATTTTGCCGAATTTATAGAAGTTAGCTTATTTATATATTCGACCGTATCGACTAAATTTAGCCCTGATAAGATCATGCTTGAACTTAGAAGATCGGCATTATTTTTAAGATAGATTAGAAATTTCCTCATCAGTCTCTTTTTTTAAATCAAGCTCAGCAAATGCGTTATCGTAAGAGCTTGAAGTCTCATTTAGCGAATCTTTTTAGCTCTTTTATACTGACGTAAGAATTTGTTTGTAAAGTTTAAAAGTCCGTTATCTATCACATCTTTTATAGAGTTTGCTTTTAGCACCCTTTTTAAATATCTCTTCAAGATTAATTAAAGCTGAGAAATAAGCATAATCTATCTTCATTTTCTCAAGCTCAATAGCACTTTGAACATAAGCATCTTTATTTAATTGCTTCTCTAATCTAGCTACTTTTTTTCTAAATTATTTTTGCAAAATCAAATTTATCAATATCGTTTTGAGTTACCTCAATCTGCATAACATATAGTGGAATCTTTTTCCAAAAGGTCATTTTTCTTTTTGAAGTCCAGCTACATTTGAGTTATCAGCTTTTTGTTGAGTTTGTATCTTTTTGCTGTGCTTTTTATAATCTGGATTTGATTGTTTTAAAGTTAAGATCTGATTTGTTAGGCTTATGATGCTTTCTTCTTGCGTTTTATTATCTTCGGCACCAAAAAGAGTTAAAAATGAGAGCAAGACGATGGTTTAAAATTTACGCATTTTTCACCCCTTTTATCTGCTAAAAAGTTTGAATGTGCCCTCTTTTTAAATCGTAGCTGAAAAATTTCACCAGTTTCTATAATGTAGTGCCAGCCATAAATTTGAAGGTTGCCTCTTTCATATTCCTCTTTTACATTCGGATAAGTCATTATATTTTTCGATCGAATTTATCACATTTAATCTCTCAGTTAGCCACGCCATCTTTTGCTGGATCGTCGCTTGTAAATTTAAGTACTTCTCTCTTAATTGGTTCTATTAGCTTTATCCAATTTCTAACATTTGGCGTAGTTTTGAGCTTTTTCATCCATATAAAGTGCTGCACATCCGCCGCAGTCAGAGTGTCCGCAAATAATGATATTTTTGATATTTAAAAAGCTCTAATGCATATTCGATAGCCGAAGTCGTTGCCAAAAATTCCTCGCTCACTCTATAAGGTGGCACGATGTTTGCTATATTTCGCACCATAAAAAAAGCTCGCCTGGAAGGCAGTTTGTTATCAATTCGGCACCACTCTTGAATCGACACAGGATATAAAAAGGGTATGTGGGTCTTGTCTATTTTGTAGACTTTTAAAAAGCTCTTCATGCTCCAAAAAAGCTATCTTCCATAAATTTCTACCGCACCTTCAAGTAGCGAGTCATCCATAGAAATTTATCTCCATTTTTTTATATTTTTACGCGATTATAGCAACTTTTATTTAATCTAAAAAAATACTTTTAATATATAAATTTCTAACTAATATAATTTGTTAAAATTCTTTTTTTATTCATTGTTTAATTATTTTTAGGCTAAACTCATTCAAAAATTCATAAGGAGATAAAATGAGTCTGTATGATAGAAACTACGCAAAAACAAAATCAAGAAGAACTTGCGTATTCTCAAAGCTCACTAAGCACTTTTTATAAAAACAAACTTATCAACTTTTTGCAGCATCACTACTTTTCAGCAACAGCTGGCGCTTATGTAGGCATTAGCATTGCTAGCGTTTTTACAGCAAATAGATTTTTTTGTTTTTGGGGACTTGTTATAGTCGAGTTTGCACTACTTTTTGGCTTAATGGCAGCTAAACGTAAAGAGGGATTAAATTTAATACTTCTATTTGCATTTACTTTTTATAAGTGGCCTTTACGCTAACTCCGCTACTTTTCAGCGATCTTGGCTATGCCAAGTGGAGCTGGTATTGTAGCTCAAACATTTGGACTAACAACAGTTGCTTTTTGGTGCGTTAAGTGTCTTTGCAATGAATACAAAACGTGACTTTACAACAATGGGTAAAAATGTTGTTCATAACTTTAATTATTATCGTTGCAGCAGCTATTATCAATATTTTCGTTAAAAAGTACAATGTTTCAACTTGTAATCGCAAGTATTTCATCGATCTTATTTAGCGCATATATACTTTTTTTGATACGCAAAATATTATCCGTGGAAACTACGAAACACCAGTTGAAGGCGCAGTTGCTTTGTATCTTGATTTTTGTAAATCTATTTACATCATTACTACAAATTTTAGGAATTTTTTTAATAGAAATGACTAAAGATGAGCGCATCTACCGAGTAATAGATGCGAATCTAAATAGGCTAAAAAGAAGGGCTTCGCGTTGTTGAAGATATAAAAGATATGTCTTTGATGACGCCAAACTCGCCTATAAGATAAAAATCCCTCCGTCACAAGGCAAAGATCCCGCAAAAAAAGAATTTTTAGAAATTTAGAAATTCTCAAAACGACGTTTTTAAAAACTAGCACAAAAAAAGCGAGCAAGCTAGAGAAAGAAATTTAGACGATATAGTCACTGCATTTCAAGCGCGCCCAGGAAAGTGCTCGTGTGCTTGAAGAGTGCTTTAAGCTCATCAAATTTAGAACAAGCCGAGCTTTTTTTAAAGGCATAAGATACGAGCTTTATGAGCTTTGAGAAAGAACTTTAACTAAAAATTTAAATCTTTTTCTTGTATAATCGCAATCAATTATTTTTTAAAAATTTAAAGGAAATTTCGTGAGTTTAATATTTTTTTGATCTTACAGTTTGCGCTAGCTGTCATAATAACTATCGCTGTTTTACTTCAAAAAAAGCTCATCTATCGGACTTGGGGCATATAGCGGAAGCAACGAAAGTCTTTTTGGAGCAAAAAGGATCAGCTGGATTTTTAGCTAAATTACTTTTTATTATAGGTATTTTATTTATCTTAAATACACTTGCACTTGGATACTTCTACAATAAAGATCTAAAAGCGCTCTATCGTTGATAGCGTCGATAGTAAATCTCTAGTCATACCAAAATCAAACGACGTACCATCAGCTCCTAGCGCACCACAAACTCCAGCAAAAATAACAATGATAAAAAAACACTTTTAGCGTCATTCTTGGCGCTAACATTTGCTTTAGCAGACGCTCATATTTTTAGTCTATCATCGCTTTGATGATCCAAGACATACAAGCACTGATATTTCTATTAAAAATTTAAGAGAGCAGTTTGAATATTTCAAAAAAATAATGGCTATGAAGTCGTTAAACTCTCAAAAGCTAGTCGATGCTGTAAATGCTGGTGAAAAAAATACCTGATAACTGGATCGTCATCACTGTAGATGATGGTTATAAAAAGTTTCTATGACAAGGCCTTAGTGTATTTAAAGAGTATAACTATCCATTTGCGCTAATGCTTTATGTGGAAGCCAGTGCAAATAAATATGGCGATTATTTGGATTTTGATCAGATTAAAGAACTTGAGGGCTTATGGCGAGATTGGCTACCACTCATACGCGCACCCAAGGATGACCAAACTTAGTGATGAGGCACTAAGAGAAGATTTTTCAAAAAGGTGTAGAAACATTTGAAAAGCATATGGGTTATAAACCAAAATTTTTGCAGTACCTTATGGTGAGATTGATAGTCGAGTTGTAAAACTTGCAAAAGATTTGGTTTTTTAGCCCTTTTAAACCAAAACTCAGGTGCTGTTTCAGACAAAAGTGATGTTTACGATCTTTATAGAACGCCCGTAATGAACGGTACCAAAATAGCACTAACATTTAATAGTAAATTTCTAAATGCCCAGTGGATATTTCCAGAGGGCTATCCGCAAAATAATGCGATCGACAAGCTAATCATCAAAACCGATACAAATGCTAGTGAAGGTAGTTTTTTTATGACTGGCTTTTAATGGCTTTTAAAAAGGTACCTATGACAAATGGTGTTTTTGAGTGTAAATTTAACCCACCTCTCGATAAACGCAAAGTTTTAATATCACTAAAAGTGAATCATCAACGAAGTACAAAACTTCTAATAAAGGACATCAATGCTAAATAAAAATTTACGAAACACAAAAAGAAGGCTGCGAAAAAGCAATAGCTTCATTAAAAACGCGACTTTACAACGCTTAGAACGGGCAAGGTAAACATTAATATTGTAGAATCATGTAATGGTTGATTATTACGGCTCGCCGACTCCACTCAACCAAGTAGCCACTGTGCTTACAAGCGATGCTTCAACTATCGCTATCACGCCTTGGGGAAAAGAGTATGATAAAAGCGATCTCTTCAGCTATCCAAGCAGCAAATATCGGCGTCAATCCAAATAGTGATGGTGAGAGTGTCAAGCTATTTTTTTCCACCTATGACAGTTGAGCAACGCCAAGAAAATGCAAAACATGCAAAATCAATGGGAGAAAAAAAGCCAAAGTCAGTATAAGAAACGTAAGAAAAGATGCAAACGATGAGGTTAAAAAGCTTGAAAAAGACAAAGCTATAACTGAGGACGAGAGCAAAAAGGGACAAGACGAAGTTCAAAAGATAACTGACACCTACACTGCAAAAAAATCGATACTCTTGTAAAAGAAAAAAAGAGGCTGAGCTTTTTAAAAATCTAGAAATTACTAGAAAGTACTTATCTAGCTACTTTTATGTAGCTAGATATTCTCTCAAAAATAATATTTCAAAAAAATATTTATCAGCAAGTAGTTTAATTTTTTTGTCTGTTGTGATTTTTACCTATTAAATATAAATAGAACCTAGACTGCATAAAAATATAGCTACCACTTTGTCTTTAAGCTATTTCCATGAATTTTTAATTTAAATTCTTATTTTTGGATTCGTCTTAAATTCTTTATTCAATATTATTAATTTTACATATATTTATACATAGGATTACGACCTATTATGTATTTTTGGATGTGCTACTACAAATATTATTTTTGAGAATTTAAGATAGCCAAAAAAATCAAATATAAAAAAACTCTTAAACTTCCCCTTATCTTACAATGTCTTGCTTTAAATAAGAAAATTTACTGATATTTTTTTAGTTCTAGTAAAATTTTTGGACTAAATTTCTATAAAAACTTTCTTATAGGCATTATGAATAATAAATCTAGGAATACTTTATAAAAATATACAAGGAATTAGAGGTGGCCGGGAGATAGGGATTCGAACCCCAGGAGGCTTTCACACCTCAACGGTTTTCAAGACCGCCGCTTTCGACCGCTCAGCCATCTCCCGAATTAAAAGATTTGTGATTATAACCAACTTTGCTTACAAATTTACTATAATCTCTAAAATTTACTCTGTTTTTTTCTTTAATATATGTAGCTCCATCATTTATCTTTTTCTTTAGTCCATTCTTTAGCATTATGAGTATCTTCTTTTACACCATGCCAAGTATTTGAACAACCAGCTACAAAAAAATGCTATACAAGCTGCTAAAAGTAAATTTCTCACTTTTTATTCCTTAGAGTAGTTATTTTTGAATGTGAGGCGACACCCGGATTCGAACCGGGGATCAAAAGCTTTGCAGGCTCATGCCTTACCACTTGGCCATGTCGCCATATCGTGGTGCCCGAGACCGGACTTGAACCGGTACGGTAAAAACTACCGAGGATTTTAAGTCCCTTGCGTCTACCATTCCGCCACTCGGGCTAAGTTAATGGAGCGGGAAACGAGATTTGAACTCGCGACCCCAACCTTAGCAAGGTTGTGCTCTACCCCTGAGCTATTCCCGCGTTAAAAAGTTGCAATGTTATCCAAAAATTGCTTAGAAATTTATTTTGCAAGATGTAAATTTCAAAATATTGTAAGCCATAAAAAGATAAAATGCCAAAATCTATTTGGGGTTATAGCTCAGCTGGGAGAGCGCTTGAATGGCATTCAAGAGGTCGGCGGTTCGATCCCGCTTAACTCCACCATAAATCTAAATACATCTATCATTATTTATACCTTTTTGCAAAAAAATAACTTTTTATCAAAAAAAATAAGATGCCAATATGTGAAAATTTAATAAATAATTGATATTAAGACCCCTATCAATATTAGCAAGAGTTAATAACTAAAAAAATAATTTTATAAATTTCTTTATCTTGCTTTTAACAAAAAAATAAAAATAATATTCGCTATTAAAATTTAAAGGAAAAAAATGTTTTTTAAAACGAGAAAAAAATCATTTTCAACATCCACCTAATAATTGGACTAATTGCGGCTATTCCGCTAATATTCATGACTCTTTCAGCACCATTTGCGTCTTATAGAGAAGAGATCAAAAGTGCGATAAATAAAAGTATTTTATAAACTTAGCTCCTAGCGAAAAAAAGAAAAATTTAAGTTTAAATGAACTCCTAGCTAAAAGCAAAAAGTGAGATTCAATTTGATACGCTTGAAAGCTTACAAATAGGTGGAGCAAATGAAGCTTATCGTATAAGCATTACAAAGGATAAAAAGCAATTAAATTTTCTTTATAGATCCAAGAAGTGGCGAGGGTGATCAGCGAGGACTGGGGTGAAAAAGTTTCGTATTATTATCTTAAGTCTTCATAGAAATTTAGGACTTACCTTGCTTGATAGCAAAATACCAGCCAATATCGGCAAACAAATAGTTGCCATTAGCTCTATCATCATGGCTCTGCTTGCTATCAGTGGGCTCATCCTCTACGCACCAGCGATCAAGCGGAAACTTTCTACCAGTCGCTAAAAATTAAAACCAAAAGCAAAGGGCTACGCCTGCTTCTACAATCTTCACACCAGTCTTGGCACCTACGTGGCGATCTTGCTTGTGGTGATGTCACTAACTGGACTTTACTGGTCTTATGACTGGGTGAGAAGTGGCGTAAATAGTATATTTTTTTGACCCTAAAAACAGCTCCAATGAAAAAAAGTCTACCACAATCAAATTTACTTCCAATAAGCGACGAGAAATTTAAAGAAATCGAGACTGCGAAGCAAATTACTAAAAGAAAATGTCACGCTAGAGCTAAAAATCGCTCACGATAAACGTACCTGAAAAATAATCAAAGCACCTACACCATAAACTACGAAACTAGCGAGAGCCAAGTGGGCAAACTAAAAAGCTTGACGCGAGCGCTGGCAAGATCAAAGAAAACAAGCTTGTTAGCAAGGCTGAGAGCATCCCAGAGGCTAAAAAAAGCGGGTCGCAAGGTACTTAGCTTACACACTGGAGAGATGTTTGGTGAGGTCGGTCAGATCGTCTTTGCCATCTCTTGCGTGATCGCAGTTTTACTGATCATAACTGGATTTTTTTAATGACCATAAAAAAGACTAAAGGCGCTCTAAATAAAAAGTAAATTACTACCTTGCTTTGGGTAAGATTTTTGAGAAAGTACTACCACAAACAAGAGAGAAATTTATGAACAGAAAACGCATCTACAACCCAAGTTCAAATGAGAAATTTGACCGACAGAAGAGTCTTTAACGGCAACCCGCACGGCATTTTACATTTCACCAAGGCAAAATACGAGTGGGCGTTAAAGCTTTGGAGATCTCATGGAGGCAAACACATGGTTTCCAAAAGAGGTCGACACCACAGACGACGTGCGCGACTACGCCTACAACCTCACAGAGGCTGAAAAACGCATGTATGACCTAGTTTGGAGCCAGCTCATTTCGATGGATAGCTTCCAGACAAATAACCCTAGCTGACAATATCAACCCTTACATCACCGCACCAGAGATCAACGCCGTGCTAAGCCGCCAAGCCTACGAAGAGGCAAACCACAGCAAGTCTTACGCTGTCATGGTCGAAGCGATCTGTGACAACACAGACCTCATCTATGAGATGGAGAAGCACGACGACGTCTTACGCGAGAAAAAAACGACTACATCTCAAAGCGTCTATGAGGAGCTTGCAGGCGAAGTGACTGACGAGAAACTACTTCTTGCGATGGTTTGCCAACCAAATTTTAGAGGGTATCTATTTTTACAGCGGCTTTACAGCGATCTACGCTCTAGCTCGTGCTGGCAAGATGCTAGGGCTCAGCTCAAATGATACGCTTCATCCAACGCGACGAGATCACGCACCTGCTTTTGTTTCAAAATATGATAAATTCAGTCCGCAAAGAGAGGCCTGATCTTTTCACGCCTGAGACTGAGGCAGAAATTTATGATATGTTTGAAAAAAAGCTGGAAAGTCAGAGATCAAATGGGGCAAATATATCACCCAAAACCAAATAATGGGCTTTACTGATGATATCATCGAGCAGTACATCCACTATCTCATCGACCAGCGCCTAGTTGCGATCGGTCTAAAAACGCAAATACAACGTCGCTCATCCGATCAAATGGGTCGATGACTTTTGCTAAAGTTAACGACCAAAAGTCAATTTCTTTGAAGCAAAGGTGACAAACTACAGCAAGGGAAGTATCAGCTTTGATGACTTTTTAAAAATGGCTTCTTAGCCCTTGCCTGCGTGCTTTTTGTGGGGTGTGCGAGTAGCAATCAAAGGATAATTGATCAAGCAAATAAAAATAATCTCGAAAATTTCTACGCCTACAAGCTTGTTAAGGTAAAAGAGACAAGCCAAGCAGAAATCTATCAAGAGATGCCAAACGGCGAAATTGCACCAAGTTTCGCACCGCTAGGATCTGTGCTAGGAAATGACGTGATGCTTGGCATAAACAAACAGTGTGGCTTTGAAGCAAAAGACCTAAAAAGAGGTAAGAGTAGTTTCACATGATGAGGCTAGGGGTCTTGGCTTTGAGGTCTGGGTCTTTAATGACCCGCTCTCCCAGCGCGATGATAAAATCACAGCTATAAGCGTTATTTTTAAAAAGCCACACCAAATATCGGTGGTACGGATATAAACTGCAAAATTCCCAAAAAGACTGCCACGACGAAAAAAACCTATGACATTTGTATTTGGAAAAATAAATGAGCGGTAGTAAACCTAATAAGCTTAACTTTAAAAGGCAAAAAATGCAACAGATCGCCTAGAGGAGCTTGCAAATTTAGTTGAGGCTGCGCCTGAAAACTCACTCATTCTTGCAAGCGAGCTTTGCATAAGTGGATATGATTTCGACGGCTTTTTCGCAGGGGCAAACAAAGCGATGCTTGGTGGCATGATAGGTAGCTTTGATGCGATGCTGCTTGAACGCTTGCAAGAGGCGCTTAGCCCAGATAAATTTCTTGGTTTTACGCACCTTAGCAGCCTAAACAAAAAGCGCAGGACTCGCTAAAATTTCAAATCTAAATCCACACCAACCAAAAATTTATAACGAAATTTCTGCTTCTTAACTCAAATAACGTCTTTCATTCGCAGTTTAAGGCTGAGCTTTTTAGGCCAAATTTAGAGCATGAGATCTTTGCTGCTGGCGAGGTGAGCGATATAAATGCCTTTAATTTTTAGAGGGCTCAAGTTTGGCGTGCTAATCTGTTTTGAACTACGCGATAGCAGGCTTTGGGCAAAGCTAAAAGGATGTGACATCATCATGGTACCTGCCATGTGGGGTAAGGCTGAGAGGATGCTTATCTTAGTCTTTGCAAGGCTCTAGCTATCGCAAACAACTGCTACGTCATGATCTCAAGCTCTCTTGCATTAGAAGTTGCTGGAGTATTTTTTTACCAAATGGCACACTTGTTAAAGAGACGATTTTTTTGATGCAAATTTAATAAAAGAGATCAAGACAAATTGGGACTTTTATAAATTTTTAAGATAAGCTTTTAAATCGTATAATAACGATTTAATTTTTATTTAGGATATAAATTTGACCCAACTAGAAGCGATAAAATGCCGAAATTTAGCTAGCGATATAGCCGACGAGATCACGCTAAGCCCACTTTTTATTTGACGCGATATCAACAACTGAGCGTGAAACTGTGCACCCATCACCGCCCATGCTTATAAAGCTTGACGCTCAGCCCATACTGGGCAATCAATGGATTAGCTCGCCACTAACCGTTGCGAAAATGACAATGGCACTAGAGTGCGAAAAATACGGACAACATCCTAGAGATAGGCTGCGGTAGTGGCTATCAAGCAGCGATTTTAAGCAAACTTGCACATAGGGATTTTTCAGCGTCGAGCGAATAGAGAAACCAGCCATGGATGCAAAAACGCTTCGAGGCACTAAAAAAATAAAAAAACGTACATGTAAGGTATGACGATGGCAACAACGGCTGGCGAAGCTACGCACCATTTGATCGTATCTTGCTCTCGGCAGCTGCTGATGAGATCTCGCCAATTTATTTAAGCAGCTGAAAAAAATGGTGGGAATTTTAGTAGCTCCAATGAAGAAGGATGGCAAAGCAATTTATAGCTCAAATTTAAAAAAAGATAAAGATAGAAATTTAGAAAAAGAGTACTTGGATGAGTGCCTTTTTGTGCCACTTCTTGAGGGTAGAGAGTAGCCTAAAAATAAGGCAAAAGCCTAAGCCTTGCCTAAATGTTAGAATCTATAAGTATAGCCTGTATAAAATTCCTATAGTTGTATCTCTTAGCTGAGCTCCGCTATTTTTTTCTTATAAAAAGTCTTATCAGCTTTTAAGCCAAACTCGATCGCGTTATGTTCGTCAAATGAGTAAATACCGCCCGCTTTTGCGCCAACTAGCAAGCCTTTTGAAAATTTTTTTCTTACTTGTTTCGTTATTAAATCTCTCTCTAACGCTCAAGTAGCCAAGACCTGTGTATCCACCAAGAACGGCTTTAAAATTATCAGTGATATTTGGCGTATAATCAATACCGCCTAGAATGTATGCTTACTCCATTTTGCATCTGATTCACCAGCATTTTTCCTGGCTTTTAAAGTGATAAATCTTATGCAAAAGGTAAAAATGAGAACAGATAAAGATATGGAGCAAATAGCGTTAAGAGCGTTATTTTTAGCAGATAGGGACACAGGGTAAAAAAATGAGAACTCAAAATGCAAAATTGTACAAAGTAGGCATTTTTTTGCGCATTTTGAAAACCAAGCTTCAATCTGCTTCAAAATTACTTCAAAAAAACTTCAAAAATTATTTTTAAAATTGCGTAAAAATAGGCTTTTATATCGAGATTGCACCCGACGGAAGCACTTTTTTTAACTACGCCCACGATTTTAAGCTGGTCTAGCTCGTCATCCTCTACTACTATATCTTCATAAAAGCTCATTCATGGAAGTTAGACGAATACGCTTTTTTTATCGGGTCTTTAAGTAGCTTTTTGACATATGAGATCGCCACCGAGGTTTGCTATTACTATCTCGCCGTTACTGGCCTCGTGCGTAGAGCAAGACAAGCACCATATCGCCGTCTTTTAAAAACGGTTCCATACTATTACCAAGCACGTTTATGACATCGTATTGTTTAGCGGGAATACGCAATATAGCCGTTAAAAAAAGAAGCCGTAACGGGTATGTTCTTAAAACTCTCGTTGTCGTTGTTTGCACCGTATCCGGCAGCTGCGCTAACGTTAGAAAAAAACGTAAATTATAAGCTTTATTTTTCTTGCTCTTGCATAAGCGCTTGCATTTTTTGTAATTTTTCGGATTTTTTTCTGGACTAATGGACATATTAGGAGACGAGTTATGGACACTTATGGACAAACCATTGGACATTTTGTCGTTAGATTTGTTTTTGGGGTTTTAAGGTTGGAGGGAATAGGAGACAAATTATTGTCGCTAGGAGACATATTAGGAGACTCACTAAGAGACACATTGTCATATAGACTTTTGACCTTAATTCCTAATGCGCTTGCTATTTTTGATAAGTTATCATTTGTCGGATTCGTTTTTCCATTCTCATATCGCTTAATTGTTTTCAATCGATACTCCTGCAATTTTAGCTAATTCGCCCTGCGTCCATCCTTTTTCAATTCTATATTCTTTAATATTTGCAAAGAGTGTCATAAAAGTCCTTTTTGCCTTGACATAGTGTCAAATATGTGCTATAATTTCGATATCGATACCAAAAATTATATCAAAGGAAGCTTAAACGATGATAGATTTAATCGGCAACGTAAAAAGCGGCGGAGTAGCGGAGCAAATCCAAATCAAGACAAATAAAACTTTAAAGAGATTTTTGCCGCGAAAATAACCTAAGTTATGGCAGTATCTTAAACGGCTATTTCTCTAAAAAAAGCTAAAAAAATACCTTTAAAAAAAGTCGGTATAAAAAGTAGCCTAATATGTGGGTAAGTTCTAAGCAAGCGGCGGAAGTTTTGGGCGTGAATAATAAGAGCGTCGAAAAAGCCGCTTTTCGTGCAAAAAATAAAGGCAAAAAATTTTGCTCTATTAAGTGTCATATATGCCACTTCGCCTACACCGACGGTATAGGTCGAGGCGGTAAAACTCTCCAAATTTGGATCGACGACGCCGTAACAAACGACGACCGAAGCAAAAAGGAATCAGACGATGAGAAAAATAGTATTAACGCTAACCTTGATCATAGCCGCGGTAGCGATAGCGCCGCTTTTTGCAGCGCTGTGGATGGCGCAGTTAGCGATGGATATATTATGGACGGTAGCGGCAATGACGAGCGCTGCGGCGATAGCCGTAATCTGCTTTGCGGAGCGCAAGCTTGCGAAAAAGTAGAGGCTAAAAGCGCAAGCCAAGATCAGGGTAAAGATAAAAAAATCGAGGATTTAGAAAATATGAATAAGCTAAAAGCCGTCAGAGAACTAAAAAAACTGTCCAAAAAGGCATGAGTAAGACTATATGGGGCGAAGGAGTAGCGAAAAAGTACGGAGTTAGCCTAAAGACGCTTTTATGCATGGGCGAAACTAAACAAAAAAAGAGGACGTAGAGATAGAAGACGATGAGTTAAGCATTGATTTTAGAGCTAGTTTTAATAGTTCTAGCTTTGAAATGAAGGCTTTAGAGTGGGCAGTTAGGGTTTATGCTGCACAACCCTTTGAGCTCTAAAAAGGTTTGTTTATGAAAAGCTTGAAAGTTTACGCAAAAGAGAACAACCTAAACATAGGTTCTTATCAAAGTTTTGCGAGATTAACAGCGAGTAGCGAAATAAAAGCCATGCTACTTCGCGCAACCGCCGGAGATAGAGGTGTTAGAAACGAGATAGCTTCTCATATCATCAGGGGATCTAAACTGCTACGAGAGCATGGAGCTAGTTTGCGGCGATCAGATAGTATTTGATTTTGACGCTATCGGCCCGACGGAGAAGTGCTAAATCCAAACGCTTATGTCTGGATAGATATGGGAAGCGGAGCAATAATCGGCGTGGACGTAACGTTTGGCAAATACAACCGCCTAAGCGTAGGAAGAAGCCTAAAAAGCGCGCTAAGATTCGGTATGGCGGACGCTATATACACCGATAACGGCAAGCCGGAGCTAAGTAACTACATCGAGCAGGTAAGGAGTCAGCTAAGCGGCATGAAATTTAGAGACTTCGACGATCTTGCGCCAAACATGATACACAAAAAAAGCAAAGCCGGGAAACTCGCGCGCAAAACCTATCGAAAATATCTTTAACCACGTGCAAAGACGCATGAGCGAGATGGTGTTTTTCGAGCGAGGGGTGCAGGCTATCATAAAGATAAACGGGGCGACACGCAAGAGATCATCAAAAAAATACATGAAGGAAAATCCTTTAAATTACGAGGATTTCATAGGCTATTTCGAGCAAGGGATCAGGTGGTGGAACGAGCACTATAACGAAAGTCGCAAAATATATCCTATGAAAAGCTTTCTTGAAAAGTTAGAAGCTAAGCCAAAGGCGGTATTCGACGAAACGACGCTTGATTTTATATTTAGCGAGCGCCGCGCCATCAAGGTAAAAAAATAGCGGCGTAACGCTAACGATAATGGGGCAAAAAAACGCACCTATAGCCATCCGAAACTTTGCACGTTTAACGGCGAAAACGTAGAAGTTCGCATAAACGAGAACGACTACGAGAGGGTAAATATCGTGGATATGGATAGCCATAGAGCGCTATGCGAGGCAAATATCATAGATAGGATAGATCCGAGAGACCACGAAAAAAGTAAAAGCGCAAATCGCTAAAAACGAATCGGTGGTTAAAGCCGTGAAAGAGGCGTTTGGCTACTACTCTAGCCTGTACAAAAAGCCGAGCGCGATGAACGCGTATTCAAGCATCGCTCACGAAGCTAAGGTAAAAAAATGAAAACTAGAAAAAAATAAGCAAAAAAATAGCGATGAGCAACGAAGAGTTGCTTAACGCTATGTGAGCGAGCGAATGAGCGGAGTATATAGCGAAAGCGATACGAGCGATGGATATAAAAAAATAAACCTTAAAAGGAGAATTTTATGAGTACCAGTTTAAAAAGAAAAATTTGAGCTTTGCCAAGCTTACGGCGAAACGCTAGAAACGATAGGCAAAGCCATAGGCAAAGGCGGGGGAACGGTAAGCGGCGTCATAAACGGCAAATACGCTTCGTCTAAGGCCGAACTTTACGAGACGGCGATCGAGGTCGTATTTAGATAGAGTTTTTGGCCGCAAACGCCGAAAAAAAGAGGCAAAAGACGCCTAAAAAGCAAAGTTTGGCTAAGCACGGCGCAAGAAAAGATAAGAGATAGGATTTTTAAAATGAATAGCTCTAATCTTAGTTTTTTTCGAGCTAATTTTTAGGCGAAAGCGGCATGGGAAAGACCTTTTTACTAGAAATGACGGTGCACGAGCTTGACGGAGTATACATCAAAAGCTCGCAAAAGCCTAAGTGCAAGCGCATTTATGAGCCCTACTTTTTACGCGCCATCGGCGAAAAACCGAGCGGAAACACGGACGATAAATTCGAAGCCTTTTGTGAGGCTATAACACAGAGCGAAAAAAAGGCTAATAATCGTGGATGAAGCCGATTTGTTCGTAAAGGACAACGACTTAACGTTTGAGAAAAGTGTGAGCTTTTTAAAGGGAAAATTTACGAGTACGGTAAACGAAATAATCTAGGCATAGCCGTAATAGCAGTAGGGTCTTGGAGTACTTAAAAAAACGTATAGATAAGCTGGGAGGCTATTTACAAAGCAGGCTTACTTACTCTCGGAGATGGTTTTAAGTAGGGACGAGCTCATAAAAATTGGTCAAATGAATGGAATAGATGGGGAAATAGCGGAGTTTTTAGCCGAAGGCGACAATGCAAGACTATATGAAAAAAAACGTCGCTCAGTTTAGCTTTGGGATACGAAGCTAAAGTGGCGGCCAATCTAGTATATCAAACAAGGAGAGCGTAATGGCAGTAGATATTTTTTTCAAAAATCGCGCGGCGGAGCGAACACAAGCGGCGGGGCTAGTTAGATTGGTAAGAGAGTGAAGAAAAAGGATTTGAAATGAGAGTAAGTGCTAAAGGTGAGCTATGGGGGCATAAGGCGCGGAAGCATGATAAAGAGTCAAAAGGCCGACTACTCAAAGAGCATGTTCAAGCTAGTAGGCAAATATATTATAAGAACCGCTGACGGCAAAGTAATCGATACGGCAGCTTAAATTTGATTTTTTCGGGAGCTCTGCGGAGCTTCCTATAAAGTTCAAATTTTAAGAAAGGAGAATAGATGAAAACAGCGAGATTAGTGTTTGTTTCTACGCCCTATGCCAGTATCGAGTGTAAAGACAGAGACAGAAACTACTATGCTAAGCAAATAGCGCAGCAGGCTTTGCGCTATCGTCAGAGCTAACGGCTACGAGCCTATCTCGCCCGTACTTGCGTGGATGGATATATATAGCGAGCTTTGAGCGCGAAAGAGTGATGAAAAACTGCGAAGAACTGCTTAGAGTGTGCAGCTACTACTACAGCCATTCGTGCAAGTGGAGCGACAAGAGTAAAGGCATGGCACAAGAGGCGGCATGGGCTAAAAGAATACGGTCTTAGCGAGCTTAAAGTTTAGCTTGTTTGAGTGATAGGGCTAATAAAAGTACTTTTAATGAGGAGTAAAAGATGCAAATAAATAGTTTTTAGCGACGTAGACGTTGCTTTAAAAAAAGACTATGCGAAGTAAGCGTAGGTATAGAAAAAAATCAACGGTGAAGTAACGCTCGAGTGTAACCGTATAAAAAGAAGCCAGAAAGAGTGAGGTTGAAAGGTTGGAAAGCGAAAAAGCTACATCGAGCAGCAAATCACACTATTTTTGTGAGGGACAACAAGGCTGAATTTGCCGAAAAACGCTCGAAAGAATTTACCTTTGGTGAGATCGGTTATCGTATAAGCAAAAGCGTAAGAGTACCTAGCGTAAAAAGCCAAGCTTTGAGAGTTTGCTAAACTCCATAAAGGCGTTTGGGCTAGATAAAGAGTGCATCATATACGAGGAAAAAGCCCTAACAAAGAAGCGCTGGCAGAGCTAAAAAGACGAGGATTTAGTAAAACTCGGTCTTAAAAAGAGTAGTGAAAGATAATTTTAGGATAGTGCCTAAGATAGAGAGCCTGGAGATAGGAAAATGAACGAGATAAAGAGCGATTTTCAAATCTATTGGAGTGAATATAAAAAGTTAAAAGATAGCAAAAAAATAGGCTTTTACCTAGGTTTGTAAGACGAGAAAAAAATTAAGAATTTGCGTTAAAGGGCTTTAAGCCCTTTAAAAGAGCGTTTTAAACCACTTTAACGCTCTTTAAAAAGGTTTAATTTTAAGGAAAATAATTGAGAATTCTAAATTTATTCGCAGGTCTTGGCGGAAACCGAAGACTGTGGAATAACGTAACTGACATAAGAGTAACGGCCGTCGAGCTTGACGAAGCCGTAGCGCACGCTTACGCTTTTCGTTATCCAAATGATGAGATTGTTATTGCCGATGCGTACGATTATGCAGCAAAAGCATTACGACGAGTTTGATTTTATATGGGCATCGCCGCCGTGCCAAACGCATTCAAAACTAAATTTCGGCAACGTTAGATGGAAAAATTCAAGAAAAATTACCCGATTTTTAACCTTTATGCCTTGATAACGTATCTTCAAAAAAAGATGTCGAGCAAAGTGGGTGGTCGAAAATGTAATACCTTTTTATACGCCCCTTATAGCTCCTAATGTTTTACTCGGTAGGCACTATTTTTTTGGTGCAATTTTCATATTGCTAAAAAAAGATTTTTAAGCCCTAAGGTCGCCATAGCGGACGTTAAACTAGGCGATTTTAAAGACTTTGATATAACGGCTTTTAAGGACATAAAAAAATAAGCGCCAAATACTGCGAAATGAGGGTTAATTATGAGCTTGGAGAATATGTTTTTTTAAGTGCGCAATAAACAATGAAACAAAAATCCAAAAAGAACCCGACCTAGGATTATTTAATGACAACTAAACAAAAAAATCACCTCGATAATCTACACGAAAAAAAGAGAGCATCGTATCAAGCTAAACTTAATAATGTTCTAAGCTACGATCTTAGTTTTTTACCGCTTTAAAAAAACGGAAAACTAAACGTATCTAAGTTAGCTAGGTGTAGTGGTTTTAAGCCGTGGATTTTTTTAGAAAAACATTTATGGTTTAGAGGCTTATAAAATGAGCAAAAAGAAGAAATTATAGAAAGCAGCTTTTTGGCGATCATCCATACGCACCCGTTTTATAAACACGCAAAACAAAATGACGCATGGGAAGAATTTTTAAGCGCTTGGGACGTAAAAAGCTGCGCGCAGTTAAAAAGTAAAAAGAGCTTATAAATTTAATAGCCGTTATGGACGGTAAAAGATAATCCAAAGTCTAGCACAGCAGAGTTTGCAACGCAAAAGTCAAATATATGCCATAAAATCTCTTTGGCAAAGAGTGGCTAATGATAAAAGCGACAAGGCCTTGCTATTTTTTTCATAAAAGCGGATAACTAAAAATTTATACCTAAAAATAGAGTATATAAAAAGAGAGAGGCCTCAAAGATACTTATAGTTTTTAAAAAGATGGAGAATAAATAAAATGCTTTGTCCTAAATGCGCATGCGAAAAAAACGAGCGTTTTAAAAACGATTAAGGGACTAAAAAAACATAAGAATGAGAAGATGTGAGAGCTGCGGATATAGCTGGATGACCGAAGAAAAAGCCCATAAAAGACAAAGAACTAATAGAATACGCCGAATATATAGAGCGTATCGAAGGTAAAAAAATGAGATTTTTAAAAAGCTTTAACTAGATACAAGATACTAAAAATCAAGCGACGATATAGAGTTTTTGCTACAAAAACTACACCGCTGCGCAGATAGAAAAACTAGAAACCATAACAGCCGAAAGTCAGCTATTAGCACCGAAAGTACGGACAAAGAAACCCTAAAGAAGCTACTTTTAAATAAAGCCAAAAGCGCAAACATAGATGTACTGCCCTAGCGATCTTGAAAAATTTATATATCATCTTATCCAAAAGAGCTCTAAAAAAAGTGGCTGAAAGTATGAATAAAAACTCTAGCGTTCGTTTTTTTGACGAGATAGACGCGGATGCGGTGGATGCGATGAGAAAGAGCTTTTTATTGGATGGGCAAAGAGTATAACGAAAATCTGCAAAACAGGCTAAAAGATAAGATCGAGGGCGTTTTTTAAAGGCGAGATAGAGCTTGATAGTATAGGAGCGGAGCTAAAAAGGGAAATTCGGCTCTGTTTTAAGCGCGGACGAGAGCTATTTTTAAAGGCGTGAGCGATCATATAGCCTTGCAGGCTAGAAACGTCGCTACCGTTACGCAAGGGGCAAAATACGGCGTAAAATATTATGAAAAGTACTAGCTATTATGGACGCTAGGACGACGCAAAGTTTGCCGCTCGATGCACGGACGCATAATCCCAGCCACACATCTTGAAGCACAAGCAGATAAAATACTAAATGCAAATAGCCTAGCTAGCAAAAAAAGCGGCCGCAGCGTGGAAAAAGCGACGCGTATCTAGGGTAAAAAGCGATAAGATGGATAGTAATTTCGGTCTTCCGCCTTATCACTTCCGCTGCCGCACGGAAGCCGTGCCGGTATGGGTTGATGAAGAAGAGTGTGATGGCGTCAAGATGAGAAATACGCAACCGCTTTACGAAAACGAGATTATAAAACATATAGATAAAATGGGTGTTGAGAGATATGCAAACAAAAAGACTTACAATCACTCTGTAAGTTCATCAAAAAGAAACGTAAGCCCAGCAGATACTATAAAAGCACTCAACTCTATCTTAAAGATAGCTCCACACAGAGGACATGCAAACAGAAGCGTAGCTGTAAGCCAAAAACAGCTATTTTTATGGTGTTTGATGGTGATTATTTATATAATATATTTAAACCGAGCGATAATCTGGAAAGATATTTTTAAAAAGAAGCGCGGTTTTAGATAAAGCGGAGATTATAAAATGGAAATTTGCAATATTTGCCTAGGTAACGGCTGGACGATAGAGAGCGCTAAAAACGCCAGTTTGGGTAAAGGTATGGAGATTGAAATTTACTGCTCAATTTGAAGTGCTTAATGATGATATTACCTGGATTTATGACATTGTCCTCCCAAGCGATGAGGCTATAAGTGAATGTAAAAAGATCGCCATGTTTAATAAAAGCTTGTAAGTTTGTTGTTTATGATCTTGATAAAAGTGGCGACAATTGGATAAAAAAAGAGTTTTAGCGGTACTTTTTATAGACGCATTAGAATACATAAAAGAAAATATTCAAAGTATAAAATGAAAAAAATATCGACAAATATTTAAAAGACTTCCTTTTTAGAGTGGGTTCGGGCGTAGCGCAGGTCGCCAAAGAAAAAAACAGCACCTATAAGAACAGGCAATCTCAAAAAGAGACATAAGGGTATTTGAGGCAAACGCTAGTGAAGTGAAAAATAGGAAATACCTTAAAAAAATAAAATATGCCAAATATGTCCATAGCGGTACAAGAGCCTATACTATAAAACCCAAAAAAATAAAAAAAGCTTTAGCCAATAAAAAGGCGGGATTATTTTTTTGGTAAAAAGGTAAAAACACCCCGGCATAAAGGCAAATCCATATCTGTTAAACGCTTGGAATATCTACAAAAAAACGGCGGCTTGAAACGCGCTAGCGACGAGCTAGCGCAAAAATGTAGGTAAAGAGATAGTAAAAAGAGATAAAAAGTGATTTTTAAAAAAATTAATAAAACATAGTTACTCGGTCGCATCTCCAACAAAAAAAGACTTTGTTTGATATACTCGCCTTTAAAAATTTTGTCTACTATCTATAAGATTATGAATTTCAACCAAATCTAACCATTTCGGTGCAGGTGCAGGCAGTATTTTTTTAAATCCCCAAGCTCCTTGTTTGCGCTTTTTAAGCATAACGCTGCGATGCGTTATGGCTTTTCCGTTTATCGCATAAACATCAAAACCCCCGAATTTATTCGTCACGGTATCGTCTATGACGTAAACTCCGCCCTGCGTATGATCGCCCCCCGCTTCAAAAACATTTTTATAAACAAATATCCTTTATATTGCGTGTGGGCACACCTTACTGGGTTGTATTTTTTTGTAATAAAAATATATACATATTTGTAAGAAGCTCTTCGTATTTTTCTATATCTGCCTTAATATTTTTCATCTTTGCTTTCACATCCGCAAAAATACAAACATACCCATAAGTAAAATAACCAAAAAAACCTTTTCATGCCACCCCTCTCTTTTTGTCAAGTAAGCTTATTTTGGTTTAAAAAAATTATATCAAATTTTTAAATAATATACGCCTTCCCTCTCTTATCTCTCACCTTTTCAAAGTAGCTAAGCGCGAGCGCGAGCGCCCAAAAAGCGGTCGGCGTGGCCGTGTTCGTTGCGATCGCTGTCGTAGGTAAAGCTTTTTAGCGCCGGCTTTTCGCTTGATTGCGTGAAGATCGGCAATTAATGCGGGGTCGTTTGGGATGATTATACTTTTTATCCTCAAAGTGCTTTTTTTAAATTTAGCGCCATAGCCTCTTTGCTGCTTTGCGTAAAATAGACCCCTTGCACCCTTGAAGGAAAGCGTCTTTTTACCTTTTCGGCTACGCTCATGCCGATACCGGTTTTATCTATCTTTTGCATAGCCAAAGGATTAAAAACGTAAAAAAAGTCGATGAGTAAATCTCTTGCGCTTCAAAGCTAGCTTTTTGCTATGACGTCTAGCACGCTTAGCTTCTTTATACCGCCTTCGTCGTATACGGCTATATGAGCCGATCTATCTTTCGTACGACCGACGTCAAATCCCGCATATTGCGGGACGCTTTTGGCGGGGAGTGCGGGCACGTAGTCTTTATACAGCTTTTTATAAGCTCCACGCTTAAAAGCGCGTTTTTCGTCGTCTATGAATTGGCACTCGTAAGCGCTTGCCCACGTATCGGCGTCAAAAAGATCACGCATGGTTTCAAGATCGAAAGTGTAGACCGTCCTCGATAGCTCTATAAATATCTACTCTATGCCCTCGAAAACATATAGTATTTCGTTTCGTTGTCGAATAGCTCGTGAAATAGCGATTTCTCTTCAAACGGCGTAGATAGGATAGTGAGGCGACCCGCTACCGCGCCGATAGAGGGCACAAACGCATGCCATATACGCTTTTGGTTTGGATACCAGGCAAACTCGTCCATCCAAATATCGCCCGTAAAACCTTGCACCGTGCGGAAGTTATGAGCCATAACCCTAATCGTAGCGCCGCTATCTAGGCTCTTTTTCGTATTCGCTATTTTTTTAGCAAAAATATACTAAATTAGCCGCCCAGCCGTCTAAATAATTCATCGAAAACTCTAGCTTGCTCTTCGCTCGCGCTCAAAAAAACAGCTGATTACGACCCGCGACGGCTCCAAGCAGCGCATCAAGGCTTGAAGCGTATGAAAAAAACCGATTTGGCGGGATTTTAGCACGATACGAAACTGGGACGCATCGTTAATAAAAATCTTTTTGATAACCGTAAAGCCCACCATCTTGCATGGCTTTATTTTTTTAAGCTTTCGTAGTCTGCGTTCATTATGGCGGTAGGCTTTTTCTTATTTTTTACCTTCGCCTCTTTTGCCTTTTGACCTTCTAGGCGAGATAAAGACGCGGAGAGCATCGCTATTTGTTTTGCCTTGCTGTCGCTGCTTTTTGCCTTTGCTAAGCTCTGCGATTTGAGCTTTTTAAATTTCTGAGCGGTTAGGGCGACCTTGTTTATCCTCTTTGCCTTTCCAACGCGACAGAGTAGATACGTCGATCTTGTATTCTTTGCTAATTTCAGACAACGAGTATCCAGAGGAGATTAAATTTAAAAACGAGTTCTTTTTGTCTGCTTAGAATACGCCATTTATTCATCCTCCAAACAAGAGCGCATAAAATCAAGCGTGAAATCGAAAATTTAGTATATCCACGCCCCGCTCATCGGTGGCATCTACGCTTGAGTTTTTTAAAATTTAAAAGAGAAGTTAGACCCATAAGCTCTTTTTAATACAACCTCTCCGGCGCTAATGGGAACAATAACGGTCAAGACGGCCTTATACTGCGCATGATTAAGCGCGCTTCTTTCGGAAACGAAAGATACTAAAATCGTCCTCGTGCTTTAAAAATTAATTTTTTTCACAAAACGCGATTAGCTCTTTTTTTCGGTCTTAATATTCTCTACTTCCATACTCTCTCCTTAAACAGCGGCATAAAAAAATATCCGCTCGTATTTTTTTCTTCGTCGTAAGTTTGTGAAATGTATCCATCCAATACTCCTCCCACTGCTTAACGTCTTTAAAAGTGTCTAAGCTTTCGTCGTATTCATTTGCGCGCTGCTGGATTTTTAAGCCAAAGTTTCTGTCCTAAAAAGCGCTAACGTATAAAAAAAGCGGCGGCTTTTTGTTTTTGCTCGCCTCTTCTACGGCGTATTTGCCTATCTGAGACTCTGCCATTTCTATATACGGTATTATCTCGTCGTCGGCTATCATTTTTTTAGTTTGTTATAGCGTCTAATTTCATCTATGATATTTTTGCATCTTATTCCTTTTTAAAAACCTGCTTCAAAAACGCTTCAAAACGGCTTCAATTTCAACGAACGTATTTTAAAGATACGTTTGCATTGTTTTTAGTATTAAAACGGCTTAAAAACGTTTTTTTATTTGTTATAACCCAAAATTCCCGCGCGCTTCGTTTAGGCTAATTATGCCACTGCTTACCAGTCCGGCTACCAGCTCTCCGTCGTCTTTAAAGTTGCTTACATCGATAGGCTTAAAGCTTGATCGGATAGCCGATACTATCGAAAAAAACCACTCTATTTGCTCTTGTTTTGGGATGATCGTAAGCTCGTTAAAGCTGTGCAGCTGTCCGGTTACCTCTCCGCTGCCTCCAAGCTGTCCGGCGGTCATTACTCCGACCATTCTAGGCGGTACTCCGTGCGCGGCTATGATCTCGTCTCTGTTTAGGTTTTTTTAAGCTTTTTCAAAACTAATATCGCTTACCTTGCTTAGATCCTCGATGCGCACTTTCGCGTTCTCGCCGTTTGCGGTTAAAACCAAAGTTTTTGTGCGCATTGCCCGCCCCTTTGAAATGTGAGCCGAGAAAATCTTTAAAGGCGTTAAGCTGCATTTCGTCAGGCTCTGAATTTTCAAAGATTATGGCCGTATCGGCTCGGGCGGAGTTTTTCAAAAAAAGGCGTTATTAAAGTTGTCGGCTTTTTGATTAGTGAGAATCGAGAGCATAGCCGCCAAATAATCGGGCTCTCCGTAAAACCCTAGAGTTTGGAGAGTAATAATATAAGTGCTTGGCGTTAAGCGCTATTGATTTATTGTTTTTTTACTTGAAATATTTCTTTGCTTTCGTTTACTCTAGCTTCGATAGAGGGAAGTATATAAAGGTTTTTGCCTGCGATCTCCACAAACGCGTTTCCAAAAATTTCAAGATTTAATATAAACGCATATAAAAAAATCTTTGGGCGTCATAGCGCCACCTTCAAGCTTTGAGCCATCTTCTATATTAGATAACAGTGATGCTTTTTAATTGCACGGCTCGCCTGTGATAGGTATTAGCGTAAAAAAAGACTTAGCAATCTATCAAAGCTAAAAACGGCTCTATTAAGCCTTGTGAGTCTTTGCTTTCTTCGGTAAGCTGTGCGCTACCTTGCGCTGCTTTAAAAATTCTATCCATATTTGTCCTAAAAATTTCTTTAATCCAATTCTACGATAAAGATTTTTTTCGCTTTTCTAGCAAGATAAGACATATATGTCTTATTTAGGTTTTTTAAAATCTTATTTTTTTGGCGAAAATGGCGAGAAAAAAATAAGGAGTAAGTAATGGCTAGAGAGATAACCGATATGCAAATCAAGTTAATTTCGCTGGTATCAGCAGGTGCCAACAATAAAAATCATCTACAAAAAAATGAGAATTTTAACGAGCTGCTAAGAGTTGACTTTAAAAAGAGCGATGCAGAACAAGGAGTTGTTTATGGGATAGTTTATGCCCCAGACGAAGTGGATACACAAGGAGATTTTTGCAAATGCTGACGAAATCAAAAAGAGCTGCTTATAACTTTATGAAGAGATCGGATCGTAGCTACTGTATAGATGTAAATCATAATTTTAATATCGCGGATGCCTATATATGCGAAAGCTGGATAGTAAAAAGCAAAGATGAATTCTTTAATGAAGAGGGAGCGTGGGCGGTAGGCATCAAAATAGAAGATGAGGAGCTGCGAGAGATGATAAAAAACGGAACGATAACTGGACTATCAATGTATGGCAGTGGAGTGATAAAGGGGAGCGAAAAAGAAGATGTCACAAAAGGCGGCGTGATAGCGGCGCTAAAAGAGTTTTTCGGCTCAAGCGAAAATTTTAAAAAAGAAAGTTCAAACAACAAAGGAGAAACAATGGATGAAAATGGAGTTGCCGAGCTTGTAAAAGCTGGCATTAGTGCAAATGATGCAAGGCTTGAAACACTTGAAAAAAATCGGTAAGCGAGCTAACCGCCAAACTTGACGCGATAACAAGCGAGTTAAGCAAATCAAAAACAAGACATAACGATCGAAAAAAACGCACATTTCAGCAAGCAAAGGAATACTATAATGGACGGATTAAACGATATTTTTAAAAGGCTCTATGAATGCCACTAATGTTACTCTCTCGGGCTCACTTACACCTGAGCAATCGCATAATTTTATAGACGTTATTAAGCAAAAATAACGGCTTTTTTTGCAAAAAAATCCATACTGAAAAAAATGGGTCGACTTACTAAAGAGCTCGATGCATGGGACGTAGCAAAAGGAATTTTTGGTGCGCGTAGCTAGTGGCGAAAAACCAAACGACTCACAAAGATCGGCTTTAAGCAAAGTAGGTGCAAAGCTAGATGCCAAAAAGCGTTCAGCTATTCTCTCGTATCTTGCAAGACGCGTTAGAAGACAATAAGTCAAACCCCAATTTTTGAAAAAAAGAGACTTTTGATGCGTTTGCTAAGGCTTTCGGTAACGATTTGGCACTTCTTGGCTTTACCGGAGAGAGCGATACTTACGACGGAACTTTTTAAGACGCTACATAAAGGCTGGCTACAAGTAGTCAAGGACTCTAGCGACGCAGTTAAATTAACCTATGCAGCATCAGAAAAGGTATCAAATAGACTGAGTGCATTAGTTGGATCTATAGACCCGGACATCGTAAGCGAAGCTAGGATTTTGATAAACCCTTCTGACGTTCAGGAATACAATAAAGAGCTAAGCGCACTCAAATTCGCCGCTTCATCTCGTTCAAGGCGGAGCCAACCAAATACTTGGCATTCCATTTGAAATAACTCCTCTTATGCCAAAAGGCACTTATCTAGCTACTCCGCTTAAAAAAACTTAGTTTTAGGAGTAGTTTTAGATATTCGTCGCAACCGCTGGTATGACGCCGAAGAGCGAGCCTTAAAATACGTATTTGACGTATTTACCGATTATGAAGTAGTCGTTAAAAAAATGGGCTAGCCTTTATGAGTAAGGCATAAAAGGAGCAAATATGAGGTACATAGCTAAAGGCAATATATGCGTAAAGGGAAATTTCGTTAAAGAGGGTGAGATAATCACCCTTAATCAAAACGAAGCTAAAAAAAGTATTTGGACGCTTCAATGATAGAGGCCTTTGAAGAAAACGACTCAAATATGCAGTTACAAGATCAAGACAAACCCTCTGATCAAGACGATAATTTGGGGGTCAAAAGAAGAGTGATTGAGGTCAAAATGTCATTAAAAAGAAAACATAAAAGAGAACGAAGGCTTTTAAAAAGCTACATATATCAGGATACTCGTGGGTATCCTACTGTCGGATATGGCTTTTAAGGTTTCATCTCTTAGTAAAGACGAACTATTTTTTTAAATGGTGGCAAGGTTGAGCCTATGAGTAAAGCGGTAGCAGATCAGATTTTTAGAGATGAAGCTTATTAAGCTCATACCTAGCGTTTGTGAAGCTTTTTCCTTGGCTGGAAGATAAGCCAAAAAAATGTCCAAGACGTGGTAATAGAGATGTGTTATCAAATGGGAGTGCCAAAAGTTAAAAATTTGTTACCACTCTTAATTTTTATAAAGTCTGGCGAATATGAGGCAGCCTATAAGAATGGACTAGATAGCCTTTGGGCAAAACAAACGCCTAACCGTGCAAAAGAAGGTGCTAAGTGGGTTACTTGCTTAATACCAAAATTTGCATCATTTTTGGTGCCGTTTTTTTGCTATGTATTGGTAGCTTGGCACTAAAAAAATACATTTTTTTAAATGCAAGTATCGACGCAAAGAACCTTGAGATAAAAAAAGCATTGCTCTTGATCTTAACACATCAAAGCAAAAATTTAAAGGCAGCAAATAGTGTCATTGAAAGTCAAAATGAAGCTATTTCAAAGATGAGCGTAAAGGTAGAGCAAAAAGCCTATCAAAGAGGTTAAGAGAGTAGAAAAAATTTACTTAAAAGACGAAAGTTGTGAGGCCAAGCTAAAGGCTTACCAGGAGTTATTTTTTGAGGGTGAGAGATGAAAATGATGCGATTAGGCTTATTGCCATTAGGTGTGCTTCTTTGTGGTTGTGCTTTTTAAAGAGCCAACCATCATCTACAAAGAAAAAAACTAACACCAGTGCGCTGCAACGCTGTAATGCCAGATAAGCCAAATAATGATGGTAGCTTTGAAGCACACAAGGCAAAAGATGATTTATTTTTTTAAAGTGCGAGGATCTATTAAAACAATGCATAGGGATAGCGGATGGAAAATAGCGGCTTCAAATTTTAGTGATGAGATAAGAGAGACAGCTGGACTAATAAATTTATCTGGATCATGGGGTTTAAATGAATTTATCGTCTTTATGGCGATTTTTTTGGCTTTTTGGCATTTGTGGTGATCTTTTGGCTGCTTAGTAGATATACGAGCAAAAAAACACTGATTTGATGATCGATGTGGTCAATAAAAAAATAGCGAAGCTATAAATAAACAAAAGTAGCGCCACTGAAAAAAACTAAGCGATATTTTGGCAGCAAATTTCTGCCATAAATAAAGAGAAGCTAAATGAAATACATGATGATGTAAAAGAGATCAAGCATAGCGTAAAGTACACAAGAACGCCAAGAAATAAAAAATTTAGTGAGCATATAAATGATTGAGGTTGGAATTATCAGTGAAGTAAGAGATGACCGTGCAAAAGTTGCCATTGGTTCGATGGTAACTGATTTTTTGCCAGTATTTCAAGCACATGCCAACTCTTATGCAGTGAGCTTTTCACCGATACGTGCAGGAGAGCAAGTGCTAGTGCTGCCTGTACATGATGAGTTAAACTCAGGTGTGGTGCTTCGTGGGCTTTATCAAAGTTCTCACAAGGCAGACGCTACTGATAAAAAGGTGCATGTAAGTTTTTGAAGATGGAGTAAAGATGAGCTATGACAGCTCTAGCTCGTGCCTTGAAATTTCATCTCCAAAGCTTATAAACATAACTTGCGATAACGCAAATGTGAAGGCTAAAAATGTGATGGTAGAAGCTAGCGATACCACTATAAAAAAAGCCCAAGTATCAAGCTACTTGGCAATACGCTCATTGAAGGAGCTATAAATACAGCCGGAGTTGGTGGTGGTAGCGGTAGTTTTGAGATAAACGGAGATGTAAAAATCACTGGTTCAATCACAGCAGGTGGTAACGCAAGCTTTGGTGGTAGCGTACGTGATGGACGTGGCAGCCTAACAGATCATACCAATAACGGACTTGCGAGGGACTAGTGATGAAATATCTAATTGATATAGAAAACTCTATCAAAGACATACTCCTAACTCCGCTTGGCTCAAGGGTGATGCTACCTGAGTATGGTAGCAGGATTTCTGAGCTAATAGATCGCAAGGTAGATGATGAATTTCGTGCTGATCTGGCGTGTTTTTGTGATAGAGGCGGTTGAGAAGTGGGAAAAGAGAGTAAAGATCGATGAAGTTCGTCTTATAGGGTCTAAAAGATCATAAAGCTTTAGTTTTTAAAAGTAGTGCTTATGAGTGGTGATGAAATAGAGGTAAGGATATGAGTTTTATCTATAAACTGCAGTTTGCGAGCAGCAAACATGACTTTAGGTGGGTCAAGGGAGCTTTAGCTTCCTGCCGGAACATGGGCTATGCTCATGTGAGGAGTAAAAAAATGAATTTAAAACAACTTCCATATCCAAACGTTATTGAGGTGCTTAAATATGATGAAATTTCTAAATAGCATTAAAAAAACCTTTTTTTAAAGAGCATTTAACTGATAATGAAAATTTCGCTACTTGAAAGCGATAACTACTCGGCTTTACTTGAAACATTGGCTTATAGAGAGTTACTCTTGCGAGCTAGGATAAATGATAGCGTTAAGGCTATGTTGCTGCCATTTTCTACTGGAAACGACCCTAGATAACATAGTAGCGATTTATGGCATAGAGAGACTAAAAGGAGAAAAAGCCAACCGCGCAGTGTGAGTTTAGCCTTTCAATGCCAAGAAGTAGCGATACATATTTGCCAAAAGGGCTAATTTTACGCAGCGAAAAATGGTGAAATAGCTAGCTTAAAAAGTGAAGTTGTAATAAGAGCAAATGAGCTAAAAAGCTGTTGGAGTGATCATCTTAGATGAGTTTAAAAAAACAGCAAAGCAAAGTGCGAATATATCCAAACACCGCTACCTTTTGTCCTAAAAGCAAAGCAGCTGAGCGAATTTGAAGGTGGAGCCGAGCTTGAGAATGACGAGAGGCTAAGAGAGCGTGCAGTTTTAAGCCCTAGAGCGTTTCTCAACTGCAGGCAGTGCCAAAGCATATATTTATCAAACACTAAGCGCAAATGTAAAGGTTATTGAGTGCAGCGTACTAAATGGCGGTGCTGGAGTGGTGCAAAGTTTATCTAAAAACTACTGACATGAGCGAAGAGACTAGAGCTGATGTGGAGAGCTTTTTAAGTGCCCAAAAGGTACGTCCGCTAACCGATAATCTAAGTGTGTTAAATGCTACAAAAAAATAGATGTAAAGGTAGTAGCTACTCTTGAGCTAACAGATATGCTCTTTCAAGACGAAATTGCTAAAAGCTATATCAGCCCCTGCCAACCATTCTTAGCCTTGGTGAAGATCTAAATTTAAGCTATATCTATAAAAATCTACATCAAAACGGCGTTTATAGAGTAAGTCTTAAAGAACCGCTTAATGATAAAAAGATAAGCGTAAAAAGAATTTGTAAATTTAAGCTATGAGATAAGCTACAAAAAGGCTGAGTTATGAGCTTGCTGCCTAATCACAAAAAGTAAATTTGATAAGAAATTTGACTTACTTTTTGGCGTAAGGTTTGAGGATTTAGGCATTGGTGTCATAAATACTCTTGCAAGTAAAGCTCCAAAAAAATTACTGCCAGTACTTGCGGCTAGCTTTGATGTAGATATTGATGGACTAAACGAGAATGGGGCCAGAGAGCTCATAAAAAAACGCTTTTTGAGATACATTACTACTCAGGCACTTTTTATAGCCTAAATAAAGCATTAAGCGCACTTTATGCAGATGCTAAGGTGAAAAGAGTGGTTTGATTATGCAGGACTACCTTATCACTTTAAACTAGAGCTTGATGCAAGTAAAAATGGAGTAAGCCCACAGACACTAAAGAGATCTGATGAGATCATAAACACCTACAAAAAAACGTGCGTAGCGTATATGATGGAGCAAGCATAAAAGCGACTGCTAGCATAAATTTAAAAAGCCTACTCTTACACATTTAGCGGAGAGAGCATAAGTGTAGATCCTATGTAATATCAAATATAAACCAAAGAGCAAGCTTTAAAGTAGGAGCTACTACGCAGATAAACGAGATCATAAGCATACCAATCAATGCAATAAGAGTTTTAACAAGATAAAGGACGGATAAATGAAGCAATACACACTTTTGACAGCTAGCGGTATAAATAAACTTTTAAAAAAACTGCTAGCGACGGATCAAAGATAGCGCTAAAAGAGATCGTAGTGAGCGATTACGAAGGAGAGCTAAGCGAGCAGACCACATCAATACCAAATGAAAAATATAGGGGTGCAATAAACGCCATAACGATAGACGAAAACGACAACAATATACTAGACGTCGATGCCATCATACCGCCTGAAGTTGGCGGATTTTTATAAAAACGGCTGGCATATACTGTGATGATGGTTCACTCTTTGCAGTGGCAAGGCTGGCAGATACTTATAAGCCACTTTTAAACGAGGGGTCAAGCAAAGATATAACGCTAAATTTTAAACTTCAAATCGCAAACGCGAGCGAAAGCGTCATTTTAAAGGTTGATAACAATATAGTGCTAGCAACTAGAAAATGGTGCGAAAAAGATGTTTCTTAAGATAAAAGACAAGATCGACGCATACACCAAAAAAAGAGAGCGACGATAAAGTTTACGCAGTTTTTCACACTTTCTAAGCTCTAATGCACAAAAACGGATATACAAAACTACCAAACGGACTGATTATTCAGTGGGGAGTAGATACTCAAGTTCCACAAGGTGATAATACAAAAATGACATTTTTTTCCTATCGTATTCCCAACAGCCTGCATTGCCTTAACATTAGCACACTATGGAGCTGGAAAAGAAGTAAGCGCGATGAGTTATGGAACACCGTCAAGGACGGGTGCTATATTTCGTCACAGCTGGCCACACACACCTACGGCGGTAGCATACATAGCTATTGGATACTAAAAAGAAAGGAAAAAAAGATGAAATATGCAAACTACGATAAAGAGACAAATAAGATACTAGGCTTTTTATGACGACGAGATACATAGTAGCATCCCTGAGCCAAATATAAAAAAATCAGTGATGATGAGTGGAAAAAAAGGCTCTATCTATCGGAGCAGACTATATACAAAACGGCAAGCTAATTAAAAAGAGCCAAAGGTAGATGAAAAAGCTAAGGCTTTAGCACAGCTCGAAGCGGATATAAAAGAGTGCGAGGATGATATAAAGCATGCTCTTATTATCGGTAACACTGCCGTGTTAGAGAGCTTAAGGGCGGAGTTAAAAGAGCTAATCACTCAAAGAGAGGAGCTAAAAAAATGAGCTATTTCTTAATCTGTATTTTTATCGCTAGTTTTTGGGCATTTTACTATGCCCTATCGTGATTTTTTTAAGAGCACGCAAGTGCGACCAGTGGGACAACTCAAACATGACAAACATTTTTAAGAGTGTTTAGCCACTTGGCGACACACCCTGATGACTTTAGCCGATTTCAGTACCCAGACGGTAAAAAAACCATTCTGGTACTTAGACAAAGACGAATTCACAGATGTGGTTCAAACTAGACCAACACAAAAAGGATAAGAAATGAGAATAAAAGTAAAAAGGTGCAATGTTTGTGCGTCAAAGCTTGACAAAGATGGCAACTGCACGTGGAGCGAGTGTCCTAAGTGCCCAGAATACAAACAGAGCGAAACAAAAGAAAATGAGAAGCCAAGCAAGAAGTCAAAAAAGGAAAATGATGCTAAAGAGTAAAGAGATATTACAGCTTATGGCAATCATTTCAGTGGAACTTGTGCTTGAGTTGCTTGCATTTGTTGTCGTGCCAGTTGCATTACTATTTTGCAAAAAGGATGACGAGCATTTGCCAAAGATATTTAGGTGGTTTGAAGATGCAAACGACTATTACGATGGCAAGTGTGCTGCTATCAATGGCGATAGCGGCTGGAGAGAAAGCCATTATCCAGAACCAAAGAATAGAACATACAAAGCAAGACTTCTTTGGCTCTTACGCAATAAGATAGGATACTTTTTCAAGTGAAAGTTCTAGGCGTCAAAGTAGATGAAGTAAATCCATATAGCATAGAAACCATAGGTGATCCCAATATCACCAGTAATGGCGGCAAAGAGAGTGGTTTTTGTAAAGTTACTTGTACCTTAAAAGATGGTAGGGAGCGTTTTGGGTTTTATAAGATCGTGCGCTATGGGAAATTTTATTGCAGGATATATTTAGGGTGGAAGCTTATGGATATAGCAGGGGCGAATGCCTTAAATTTTAAAGAGTTCACCCAAGGAGATGATAAGAAACATCTAAAAAAACGGTGTGGTGTATAAACCCATTAAAAAAAAGTAAATCAAAAAGGAGAATAAAAATGGCAGCAAAATTTGGTGTAAACGTAACCGTCTCAGCTGAGGCGGCAAGACCAATAGCAGTAGAAAGTACTACGCCTATTGGTATAGCAGGGTATGAAGAGGTGCTAGAAAATGGCCTACATTTTTTTATATGACAACAGCAAAAGGCGCTTGAAGCTCTTGAAGCAAAATACAAAGCTAAAAAAAGGACGCGAGCCAAGCCTTTTAAAAAAAGGCTCGATTTATAGGGCGCTAAAAAGGTATTGAAGATCAGGCCGTAAATACTCAAATAATTTTTAAGTGTATTTACAAAAGATGACGATGAAGACACAAGCGATGAGATCACGGAGTGCAAAAGTGCCGTTACAGCGTTTGCTAAAGCAAAAATCACGCTTTGGTTATAGCCCAATTTAATAATCGCACCTGGCTTTAGCCATGAAGATGCGATTAAAGGCGAGATAGAAAAAGATGGCAACCAGGCTAAAAAGCAACTGGCATTGTAGATATAAAAGCAGATGACGCAGCAGCAGCCATTGTTAAAATGGGCGATTTTTGGTACAAATAGGCTAGTTGCCGCTTATCCAAATGTCAAGGTTTGGGATGATGAAACGAACGCTTATGTCTATGAGGGGCAAAGTGCGAGAATAGCCGGCATGATAGCCCACACAGATGGCGCAAGCGAGTTTGGATACTCAGATAGCTATTCAAACAGGGTTATGATAGGAGTTTCGGGCACGCAAATAGACGTGGATTTTTGAGTTAGGTGAGACTTGCACGGCTGATGAGCTCAGAGCTGCAAAAATTTCTACCATCATTAGAGAGAGTGGCTTTAGGGCTTGGGGTGGCGAAACGAGTGACCAAGATACTATTTGGCAAGATCTAGCACGTGTTAGGATATTTGACCGAATATCGCAAGCTTGCCAAAAAGGGAGTGCTGTTTGCGATCGATAGAAAAGCTAGTGAGCTTTACCATGCAAAAAGATCGGTTAGCGAGCTCCTTCGTCAGCTAGTTGGAGCAAAGGTACTTCTTGGATATGAGCTTAGCTGGAGTGCAAAAAACACCGACGCAACTATCACGGCTGGTAATTTTACCTTGACGTCAGAATGCAAAACAATCCCTGTCGTAAAACAGCTTACACTTGATTTTTATCTACGTGGATAAATACGGTAGCGTTTTGATGGATGAGTTAAACAAATAAAGGAGATAAACAATGAAAAGACAAATTCTCAAGTAATCCAAGAAGGTAACGTTTATATAGATGGCATCGGCTATCTTGGCGTAACAAAAAAGCTTAAGCTTCCCACAATAGAGTTTGAAATGATAGAGAGCAAAGGAGCTCTTAGCACAAATTACACAACTGGCATGCTAAAGGCAACAGAGGTTGAATTTACAGTTAGTGTGTTAGACAAAAACATGTGGGTAAATTTAGGACTAAATAGCTTTACTAATCGCATTCCGTGGCTTTTTAAAGCTAGCATTTTTCAAAGCGGCAAAAGTAAAACCGTGCCTTTTAGCGCGGCCTTTACTGGAGATATTATCAGCTATGAAGTATCTGAGTTTGAAAGCGGAAAAGAGCTAGAAGTTACTATTAAGCTATCAGCTCATTTTGTGGACATCAACGTGGATGGCGTGCCGATGGTGCTAAAAGATAGTGAAAATATGATATGCGTTATAGGCGGAGTTGATTATATGGCAGGGGTTCGCTCAAATTTAGGAGAGTGATTTTTTATACTAAGCCTGCTTGTTTTACTTTGATATGTAGCCAAGTAGGCAAAAAAACAACAAAAAGGATACAAGAATGAAAGAGATAAAGATAAAAGATGAATGGCAAATGCACGCACCAAAAAGTAAGAACCATTAAGATGGCGGATGAAAATGGTGGTAGCGATATGGCAAAAACTATCTATATGATAGCTGCACTTTGTAATAAGACACAAGATGAAGTTGAAAAATTTGGAGTTTAAAGAATGTATGTCTTTACAAAAAGGCGTTAAATGATTTTTTTAGATGTAAGGGCGGAGTAAATAACGAAAATATCGCCCTTTATAGCTCATGTTTTAGGCTATGGATATAGCGAGATAATAAATCTTAGTTTGAGTGATTTTAGTGAGTTTTTAGAAATTTTCAGTAAAGATCTTAAAGGCTAAGAACGAGTTATAACTTCTTTGGTTTTTACCTAATGCTAAGCCAGCGGTGCCAATAAGGCTGCCAAGTATCCCTAAGCCAAAAACTAAGGCAATAAACGTTTCAAAAAAGCCACTTGGTGAAATGAAGAAGAATAAAACGATAAAAAAATAGGAATGATTAAAAGCCATTTTAAATCCTTTTTTAAAAAGGGATTATAACACAACTTAATAACCGGTTGCAAAAATAAGGATAAAAAAATAGGTAATTGACGCCAAGCCTGGCACGGCTTGGTGTGCTTCAGGTGGGTGCAGGGAGTGCTTGCACTTCCGCTCGCAAAAGGCGGACTTGTTCGCCTGCGAAGTAAAAAAATATGCAGGAGAAGATATGGATAACGCACAAGTTGGTATTAGTATTGGTCTAGCAGTAAAAAGGGCTAAGTAAAATATCAGAGCTAAAAAGGGTTTGATGGTTTAAAAAGGCAAGATAGCAGAAGCAAAAAGCCATAACATCTTTTAGACAACACTAGGTTATCAAATCTATCTAGCCAAATAAGAGAGAGCCAAAAAAAGCACTTTTAGGCGAGCTTACGACAAATCTAGCAATCTTACAAACTCAGTAGCCATAGGAGTGCCAATAAAACTTGCCATTGATGATGAGGCTGCTTTTGCGAATGTAAAAAAAGTACGTTGATGATAGCGATGAGAACCTAGCTAAGCTAAAAAAATGAGATGAGAGGGCTAAGCTCACAGCTTGGAGAGAGCTTTTAGTAATATAGCTGACATTGCAGCTGGCGGCGGTAAGATAAATTTAGCCGGTGAGGAGCTAGTAACTTACACAAAGATGCTTGCAACCGGCTCAGTTGCATTTGAAATGAGCTCTGAAGCCTTATCAAAGGCGGCCAATAATATGAAAGTTGGCTTTAAGATGAACGATATAAAGGAGCTTAATAGCTTTTTTTGATAGCGTAAATTTGCTCGACAATAAGGTTACTAATGCAAATGCTTCTGATATATTTGAGGCTACTTCGCTAACAGCTGCAAATGCTAGCTTGATAGGCCTAGATAGTAAAAGTGCTAGTGCCATAAGTGCTACAATGCTAAGCACTGGCAAAGCTAGCTCTGTTGTAGGCACTAGCTTAAATGCTCTTTACTCCACACTCTCAATGGCCGACAAAAAGGGTAAAAGTACTTTCAAGAAGCGCTAGCGAGCATAGGAATGGATGCAACATATCTAAAAAAACAGCCCTACAAAAAGATGCCGCTGGAGCTATAACTACATTTTTTAGAAGCGATCTCGAGCTGATAAAGATAAGCAAGCAGGGCTACTTTTATGATCTAGTTGGTGGAAAATTTTAACGATGAGATAGCAGGGCTTGTAACAAATATCGATGCCCTTAAAGCAAATATCAAAATGGCACACTCAGATGAAGCCATTGACTCTATGAAGCGTGAGCTACAAACGAAGCTAAACACTACAAAAAGTGGTATCGAAAGGGTTACACAAGCATGGAGAAATCTAGGTTCAAGCCTTGGAGAAACCTTTTTACCACTTACAAATTTATTAGCTTCTATCTTAAGTAAGGTAGCTGGAGTGTTAAGCTCGCTAAATGAAAAAATTTCCAAGACTAAGTGCCATAGTTGTTAGCGCTGCAGCTGGCCTTATGATCTTTAAACCGGTGTTGCTTCTTAGCAAGATAGCACTTTTAGGCGTAGCAGATGGACTTTGGGCGTTATAAGGGTAGTGAAAAGTCTAAATCCTATGCTCTTAATAGCAAAACTCAGATGGTTGGCTCATGCTGCAAGTATTGCAAGTGCTACGCTAGCTGCCAAAGCCCATGCATTTAGCATTTGGCTAGTTGGCGCAAGACTAAGGGCAACTCTAGCTATCACTACTGCTTATAGTGCTGCCTCAAAGGCCTTTGCAGCAGCATGTGCCTTAATGCGTAGTGGTTTAGTGGCAGCAACTCTAGCTATAAGGACTATGAAATTTGCTCTTGTTAGCACAGGCATTGGTGCCATAGTAGTAGCTCTTGGCACAGCAGCGGCCTATCTTATGGAAAAATTGGGACAAAGTAAAGGCTTTTTTTCTTGAGATATGGGAGAGCGTAAAGCCTTATTGGGAGAGCACAACAAAGTTTTTTTAGTGATCTTTGGCAAGGAGTGAGCGACTTTTTTAAGCGCTATTTTTGAGCCAGTTATTAAGATATGGAATGAGCTTTTTGGCGGCTTTTTTTGACTGGATAGCTGAGAAAGGTGGCTGGATAAATGACATGGTCGGTGAGGCTATTAAGGGGCTAAGTAGTGCTTGGAATAAGACAAAAAGATTCTTTGGCTTTGGAAGTGATGAGCAAGCAAGTAGTGAGCTAAAACCAAAAGATGATAGCGGTGGCTTTTTTTAACTCTATTTTTTTGGCTCAGATAGTGATACTAACGCAGAGGCTCCAGCTTTTAGTGGCAGCTAGCACAGGTGGTGGCGCTATCAACATTAGCTTTAATGGTGATTTTTTTACTTAACTCAGATAATGGCAAATTGACCTAGAGAGCTTTAAGGCTCAAATAGTAAAAGGCGTTAAAGACGCACTAAGACGTGACGAGTTTAATCGTAAAAACACGGATGTAAAGGGGATAATATGGTGCTAAATCTTAGTGGGTTTAAATTTAGATGGGAGCAAACTAATAGCATTGGCATTGAGACTGCCTTTGGTATAAGCGAACAAGAGCGTATACAAAAACTACCCAGCCTTATTTAGTGCAAAATTTGAGGGAGCAGCGCACTTAATATAGAGGGTCAAACACTGCCATATCACGGCGATAAACAAGGCGCGCTAAAGCCACTTTATGCATTAGCCGCCTTACGTCAAAAGCTTGCCACTTACAAATGGAAATGGTAAATATTTTGGTCGCTTTGTTATAGTAAAAATCAGCGAAAAAAACAAGCGATTTTCACTCCAAATGGAGCATTTTTACGCAAAGTTTTTTTCACTGGAGCTAAAGCGAGACTTTAGCTCATAACTTCGCAGATGAGTAAAACTCATCTTGGCGACCAACCCCATCGGTTGGATCCGCGCTAGAAGACCAAGCTCGCCTGGTGCGAGCCAAATTGATTGAAAAAGGATTATGATGGATGAAATGTACATAGCTAAAGACGGTGATAGACTTGATACTATTATCTACAACCACTACGGACATCTAAGGGTTTTTTTGAGCAAATTCTAACTATAAACCCAAAGCTTAACACAACACTTCATGCAGGGTGATAAGGTGTTTTTTTGCCTGATATAAAAGAAGCAGCGAAAGAGCAGGCAAAAACTATGGTGAGAAAACCGGCTTTCAAGCTAGAAGCTAGCGGCAAAGACATAACAAACACCATCAGACAAAACCTAATAAGTCTAAGCTTTACCGATAAAGAGGGCAATGAGAGTGATGAGATCAGTTTTTACCCTATTTGGTATATATGCAAAAGCCAGTATTTGGAGATAAGCTTAAGCTTTGGTTAGGGTATGAAAATGAGCTCTATCTTTGTGGTACTTTTTAGTGTGCAAACAACTAGCAGAGACTACAAAGCAAAACACAACAGAGGTTAGAGCAACTGCTGTAAATTTTCGCAAGCCCTGCAAAAGAGAAAAAGACGTGTGAGCTGGGAAAATACAACACTCTTTGGCATAGCCAAAAAGATAGCTAGTGCCAATGCACTATCTTTAAAAAAACAAGCGGTAGCGACCAAAACATAGCTTCTGTTATCCAGGATAATGTAAGTGACATAGAGTTCTTATATGATCTATGCGTCAAATTGGCTTTTTTTAATGGCTGTTAAGAATGATAACATCATCATAACAGCCAAAAGATGCTCAAGGGCGATGCTAGCCAAACCTCAAATACTTCAAAAACGAGATTTGCCCACTTTTTACACTCATTTGAACTGATCTTTACTCGCTAGGGATCACTGAAGCTAATAGAAACTCTTATACAGCCGTAATAGTAGAGTGGCAAGATATTGAAGCTGGTAAGGTAAAAAGCATTAAGGTGGGAAGTGGGGAACAGGTATATAAGATGCAGATAGCTCAGCCAAAGAGTGATAATGAGGCCTTTTAAACAAGCAGAAGCTAAACTTAATGAGCTACAACGTGGCGGAATAAATGGTAGATGCAGCTGCGAAGGAAAAAAATATCATAGCAGGCGGCAAGCTTACGGTGGTGGAGTTGCTGGGCTAGAAGCAAATGAGTTTAGTATAAAAGAAGTAAGCCATAAAGCTTTAGTACGAATGGATATGAAATAGACATAGAGTTTGAGGGTTAAAAAAATCTCATTTTTTACATTAAGGTTAAAAATGAGAAAGTACTACAAAAAAAGTGAGATGGGTTAAAAAGTCATAATAATAACCACCATAAGCTCTATAGCTGTCAAAAATCATAACCGCCATAAAAGCCAAGACCATAGTGACCTTTTTTGAAGTTATTTTTCTCACTACTTGCTATGTTTTTTTGTTTTGATTTTTTGAGTTAAACGAGTAATCACCCTCACCACCAACAAATGCACCTTGAGCTAGTGCAGCTGAGCTTGCCAAAGCTAGAATCAAGCTTGATTTTACAAGTAAATTTTTTCATACCTCTCCTTTAAAAAAATTTTCTGAGATTTTTACATCTAAGCTTTTTAATCTATATAAAATTCAATTTAATAAAGCCCCATTTTTAATCATCCTTTGGCTTTTAAAATTTAATAAGAATTTCTATACCAAGTGCCAATTTATTACTAATAGTAAATGTGAGTATTATTAAGAAGATAAGAGCAGAAATACTTTAATGTAGCACGGCTTTTAGGGCAAATCCTAAGCCCACAGCCATGCCAAATTGATTAAGTTACACCCTAAAAATGCACCTTAAATTTCGCCCAAAAGCTTCTGCCCGGCTCATAAAGCCTCGTGCCGTTCGGGATAGTCTCGTATCCTGCGATACCGCCGCCGTAGCCGCCTTTTTGAGTTATGATAGGAGTATTTGGCGTCGTTTTACATTTTCCCGCCGCTAGCAAAAATTGATAATTTTTATATTTATAGCCCGCGCTTAGTCCTAGCGTCCAGAAGCTATCGCTCTTGCCCAGATCCATGCCGCCCACGTCGCCGTAGCCTTTTTGCGCGCGTTTTTTTGCGACGCGTTAGCGTAGAAGTCGGCTTTGACGAACCAGTCTGACTTTTCTAGGCCGGCGCTTAGTTTTAAACGTTAGAGGAGAAACCTTAGGCAATGCGTCACCGTCTTTTTAATCCGCCCGCGTTTTTAGTCACCTTGCCGTAGACGTAGGGATACGCCGGCACCCAGTCTAAATATATCGGCTAGTAGCGTATCGCCCTCGATCTCGCCACCGTATAGTAAAAGCATCGGTATTAAATACATTTGAAGACATGCCCATAGGACTATATTTTATCATTATGTAATCATCCATTTTCGAGACGAAGAAAATTCGCGTTTAGCTCGTAGTTTTTATCTTTTAGCACGGTACCAAAGTCTAGTTGAGTGTTTCTTTCTTTATTTAGCTTTGAGATTATCGTCTTTATTTGTTTCCCAGTGATCCGGTAACCTTTGCGCGTGACCCTAGTCCCGCATAAAGCGTTAAATTTCTGTAGATATTTTTCGTATCTAAAAAAAGCCGGAGAATAAATTTTTCGCTCCTACTTTTATGCGTTAGTAGTTGCTTTCTCTCGCCGACATCTAACCTAAGTCCGCCAAAAAGCCCGTAGTCGTTTTTCAAGGATGTATTCGTTTTGAGTGTATATAGTTTTTATACGTTACCTTGCGCTCTTTTACGTGCGGCTTTGATAGGGCGGCGTCCATTTCGGCTTTAGATACGCCCGCCATACCGCTTCCGGCACCTCGCCATTTAAACGTATCTTGAGAGTATCCTGCGCCGATGAAGCTAGTTAGATTATCGAAAGTAACTCGCCTTCTAGCTTAAAGCCGTACATATCGCGTATCGGGTGACTGATGCTGTATCCCTTGCCGCGTCCAACGCCCGGCACCACCGGACGCATGGTGAAGTTGTCCATTATGTGATCGATTTGATGATAGTATGAGCTTAGCCTGATCTTATGCTCGCCGACGTCTTGTTCACATTTGAGTCCGAAAGATTTACGGTCAAACTGTATGCCGTCCCTCATCCTATCGGCATACGCCGCTTCGCCATCGCCTGAGATCCGCGCTTAACTGTAAGGCCGTAGTTTCCGTGGGCGTTAGCGTGCCTACGATCGAGACGCTGTTGCGTTTATAGTGCGTATGCATTTTCTGTCCGTCGCCGCTTTTATAATCGCCGCTCTGGTAGTGTCCGCCGGAAATTTCTAAACTGCCCAGCTCGTTGCCCGCCGCTACGTCCGCGGCAGTTTCAAATCTTCTAAAACTACCGCCCAGCACGCTTATGTTTCCTCCGAAGCTCGGTTTTTGATAGCCTTGCTATCTCTCTATCGAAAAAAATATACCGCCGCTAATGAGCGCGCCGTATCTGACGTCTTGCGGATCTTTACGATGCGAACCGAGCTGTAGTTTTGCGCCGAGATGTAGGTGATGGGCGTATCCATACGCATGCCGCAGCCACCATTTAGCGTGCTACCGTCGATTAGCACCGGCAGTCTGGCCGCCGTCTGCGAGCGGTAATAAACCTCGCTGCCGCCTCCGCCCTTGCGCTCCATCGTAAAAGCCGCTCACATTTAAAAGCGATTTGGCGATGTCGCTGTTTTTCCAGTATCGCGCCTTTGCCCACTATTTGAGCCTTTGTAGGTTCTTCAAGAACCGACTTTTTCTATCTTTGCAGAAACGGTAACCGGAGCCAGGTCTATCGTTTCTTCAGCACCAAGCATTAAATTTGGTATTAAAGCAAATGCTAAAACGTAAGAAAATTTTTCATGTTTAGTCCTATGAAATTAATATTTAAAAATTAAAATTAAAGCAAAAATAAACTTAAATAAAGTATAAATATTTATATAACATTAATTTTACAATACAGAAAAATTGGCTCAAATAGTATTATTTTAGTTGGACTGCATTAAATATATAAAGAAACGATTTTGGTGAATTAAAACCGAAGCAATCTCGGTTTCATTAAAATTTCTAGCATTATAAAAACCGAGATAAAATTTATAAAATCTCTTTTTATGAGTAGCTGTGGGGTAACAAGTCCGCGGAATGAATTTTTTTGATATACAAAAGATAATATCTATCATCTCGCCCACTCTAGCGTGTTTCGTAAAGTTAAAAAAATAGAGCCTCAAGTGTTTTATTATCCTTTTGCAAGATGAGCTTTAGGTGATTTTTGATCTCTTCCTATAAGTCTTTCGTTTTTTTAACAAGAGCATTTTTTTATCTTAAAAGACTGGACGTGGATTTTTTTCTGTCCGTATGGCTCATAAAATTCTAAAATTTCAAGTAGCTCAAAGTCTATCTCGCTTGGCATTATATCGCCAAGTAGCTCGTCCGAGCTTTTGCACTCTTGCATATTTAAACAAGAACAACTTTTATTTATCGCTTCTTTTAAATCTCACCGACTTTTCAGGCGCAAGTGTAAGTCCAGCCGCTCCTTTGTGACCGCCGTAGCTTGTTAGTAAATTACTCGTGGCTTGCTATGAGAGATAATATATCAAGCTTACCAATGCTTCTAGCACTGCCTTTTGCACGACCTTTATCGATGCTAAAGACGATAGCTGGCTTTGCAAAGTGCTTTTGCAAGGCGGCTAGCTACGATGCCTATCACACCCTCGTGCCACTGCTCACCCCAAGTGATGATGACTTCATCGTCTTCTTTTACGTCCTTTAGTGAGCATTCAAAGAGTTGGCGCTCTTCTTCTTTTCTGGAGTTGTTAAATTCAATGATCGTATCAAGGTAGTTGTAAGCTTCCTCGATACTTTTTAGCACGTAAAAAGTCAAATGAATTCATTGCATCGTCCATGCGTCCGGCTGAATTATAAGCGGAGCTATAGAAAGCTAATATCATCACACTCAAATTTTTTTCCTTACCATAAAACTCTTTTATAGCGTGAAATGCGGAACGCTTAGACGCATTTAGCTTACAAAATGCCAAGACGAACAAGCATTCTATTCATATCTCTTAGCTCCATCATATCAGCGATTATCGCAATAGCTAAAAAGCTCTAGAAATTTGCTCATATCGTAATTTAGCCCAAAAACATCCTTTAACGCTCCAACCAAATACCAAGCGACCTCAGCGCCACAAATTTCGATATTTGGGAAGTTGCAGTCTTCTTGCTTTGGATTAATGATCGCATAAGCTTCTGGAAGAACAGCTGGAGGCATGTGATGATCAGTGATAATAAGATCGATACCTTTTTTTCTTTACAGATAATGGCTGCATCGTTTGCAGAGATGCCGTTATCAACGGTAATAATCAAGCTTACATCAGCTGAGAGTTCGTCTATTATCTCAGGATTTAGCCCATATCCATCTTTAAATCTATTTGGAATTTTTACTAGGTAGTCTTTCACGCCAAGATCATCAAAAAAACTCAGCCAAAAATTACGCTCGAAACAACACCATCAACATCATAATCGCCCACAATGGCTATGCGCTCGTTTTTTTCGATCGCTTCTTTTATGCGATTAGCGCCTTTATAGATATCTTTTAAGGCACTTGGTGTCGGAATTTCACTAATTTTTTTATGTATGTCGTTACAAAATCTATGCGCTAGTAAATTCCTTTATATCCTCTTTATTTAGCATGGTTTTGGCAAGAATTTTTGAAGAACTTACCAACTTTATTTAATGCCACTTGTTCACTTAAATTTACACCCATATTGCCAGAAATTGGCTATAAAAAAATACTTCTTTTTCATCGCAATCTTTCGTCTTTATTTTTGAATGCTTGGATTATATCTTTTTTTGAAATTTAATTTCTTATAATTTTTAAATAAAAGTAAGATTTTTAGGGCTCATGGCAAGCTTTAAAAGCTTTGCTAAATTGATAGTCTTTACAAATTTAACCCGCCAAAAAAATAGTTAAGCATTAGCAAAAATTTATACAATTCAAATTTATAAATTTTTAAATAGTTTATACCAGAAAAATTTGAAAACCATTTTTTTATAAAAAGTACTCCAAATTTCTCAAAAACTCCGCATATTCTCTGGCGCCGCGTTCTATTTCGCTGTCGCTCGATACGTAGTCCACGCCTGGAGTCTCCTCGGCGCCGTAAAATGCGAAAAAAAGTCGCGGTAATCGGCGTGAAAATAGTATTTAAACGCAAGCTCAAACGGCGTAAGAACCTCGCGTAAGCTAAAAATGATAGCGTCCTTGCGGGCTGTAGTCGCTCTTTTTGATGCCTGCGGTCACGGCTAGCGCTACCTTGCGCCCCGCTATGCCGTCTGAGACGCGTCCGTAGGCAAAGCCGTGCGTCATCACCGCGTCGATCCATGATTTTTAAAAATCGGAGGGCAGGAGAAGTTGTGAAGCGGAAACTGCAAAACGAGGGCGTCGTAGGCTCTGATGAGCTCTTGCTCGCGCGCGGCGTCGATGTTGTCGCCCCCGTAAACCTGCGTCAAATCATGAATGCTAAAGCGCTGCGGCTCTTTGAGAGCCTCTTGCAGCAGGCGCTTGTTTATGACCGAGTTTTTGGATATCAGGATGTGCTAAGATGATTAGAGTTTTTCATTTTTTTCCTTAAAAATGTATAGAAAGAAGTGGGATTTATTTGGCAAATAACTGAATAAAAAAACAGCAAAATTTCTAAAAAGAATTTTTAGAGCCAGATTGCTCTAAATTTAAGATTTGACATTTTCTAAACTTGCCTTTATAAAGCCCTAATATCACAGGATTTGGTTTAGTTAGACGGCTAGTAAATTCAGGATGGCACTGCACACCCACAAACCATGGATGGCCTTTAAGCTCGATAGCCTCTATCAGTCCATCACTCTCACCGCTTACCAAAAGACCATTTTTCTCAAGAACTTTCTTTTATATTTTTGGATTTGCCTCGT
>BNJS01002449.1_pt1 | contig 75469 bp, 129 predicted proteins | sample 8540461 | NCBI WGS metagenome assembly BNJS01 (sample SAMD00202454, study PRJDB9452) | human saliva metagenome | isolation source: human saliva | place: Japan
GTTAAAGAGCGAAAAACGAATTATAAAAGCATTTCATCTCATTGTCAATCAAAACTTTTCTTAAAACCTCGAAAAATCAGACCAACTGTGATATACTTACCTGTTCGTTCAATCACCGCCGAAGCAGCGAAGAACCGAACTATACCCCTCCTCGAAAAACCGTCAACTCCTAAACCGCAAAAATTCCACAAAAACTATAACAACAACCTGAAATACAAAGACTTTTTATTTCAAAATATTCTCAAACCAAACTCAATCAACAGTAAAGGTCGTCTGAAATCCCTTTCAGACGACCTTTATCACTATTTACCACGCATCAATTCAAAAACTCATCATTGTTTTTGGAATCTTTGAGTTTACCACCAAAAATTCGGTCGCTTCGATTTCGTCCATCGGATGCAGGAATTTGCGCAAGAGCCACATGCGCTGCAACTGGTCGTTCGGCACCAACAATTCTTCGCGGCGTGTGCCGGATTTGTTGATGTTGATGGCGGGAAACAGGCGTTTTTCCGCCATGCGGCGGTCGAGGTGCAGCTCCATATTGCCTGTGCCTTTAAATTCTTCATAAATCACATCATCCATGCGGCTGCCGGTTTCTACCAAAGCGGTCGCAATAATGGTGAGCGAGCCGCCTTCTTCTACATTGCGCGCTGCGCCGAAGAAGCGTTTGGGGCGGTGGAGGGCATTGGCATCTACGCCGCCGGTCAGGATTTTGCCGGAAGTGGGTACAACGGTATTGTAGCGCGGGCGAGACGGGTAATCGAGTCAAGCAGGATGACCACGTCTTTTTTGTGTTCGACCATGCGCTTGGCTTTTTCAATCACCATTTCCGCCACTTGGACATGGCGCTGCGCCGGCTCGTCGAAGGTGGAGGAAACGACTTCGCCGCGCACGGAACGGCTCATTTCGGTAACTTCTTCCGGGCGTTCGTCAATTAAGAGAGACGATGAGTTCGACGTCAGGATAGTTGGCGGTAATCGCGTGGGCGATGTTTTTGCAGCATCACGGTCTTACCGGTTTTCGGCGGCGCAACCAAAAAGGGCGCGTTGTCCGCGACCGATGGGGGACACTAAATCAATGGCGCGGCCGGTAAGGTTTTCTTCGGCTTTGATGTCGCGCTCGAGTTTGAACTGTTTGGTAGGGAAAAGCGGGGTGAGGTTTTCGAAGAGGATTTTGTGTTTGCAGACTTCGGGATGATCGCCGTTGATGCTGTCGAGACGGACGAGGGCGAAATAGCGTTCGTTGTCTTTAGGTACGCCGTACGCTGCCTTCGATGGTGTCGCCCGTATGCAGGTTGAAGCGACGGATTTGTGGGGCGAGACGTAGATGTCGTCAGGGTACCCGCGAGGTAGGAAGTGTCTGCGCTGCGTAAAAAGCCGAAGCCGTCGGGTAGGATTTCGAGCGTGCCTGAGCAGGTAAAACTTTCGCCCTGCTTCATCATTTGTCGGACAATGGCGAATACGAGGTCTTGTTTGCGGAAACGGTTGGCGTTTTTCAATGCCGTGTTCTTCTGCCATTTCCAAGAGTTTGGAAATGTGTAGGGTTTGTAGTTCTGAAACGTGCATGATTTTTTTGACAGTTGTATTGGAAAAGAATGGAATTCGGAAGACAGAGGTCGTCTGAAAAGAATAGTGTACGGAATGTACGGTGATTTTTGAGAAACCTGAATTGTAGGCAGTCGGAGGGCGAGTGTCAAATTTAGGTGGGACAAGGTTTGTATGGCATAGGTTTTTGTTGCATGACTGGTAACATTGAATTGAAAAAAAGTCTGTCTGAAAAATACGTTTCAGACGACCCTGTTATAAAAGCAAATAGCAATCCTTCTAGCTATTTAGCGTTTATTCAGATAACCCTCGGGGAAAAGATGCTGTGATATGAGGTGTATAGACCGATTGCCATCATAGAATAAGGAACTGTGAAGACAGAACCAGACAAAATTGTAAGAAAAATGAAAACTTCCCATATTTGCTGTTCCCCTCCTGCGCCTAACAGTTGTCCTCCTACACCCAATACAAAAATAATTGGTATAGCAAATAATGTCATTGCCAACCCAAATGCCATAATAACGCCAAAACCAAATCAAGCTATATACCAGAAACGCGGGGATATTGCGAAAACAGGCATTTAAGCTAACTTAATGGCGGCAACTGGTCTGACATCCTCCAACATGACCAAAGCAGGAGTCAACCAAAACATCATAGAACCAATGCTAATGACCATCAGCATTATAATGAACACAAGTGACTCCCCATCGGCAACATCTCTAGAGCAGAAAGATTTTCCTTTCGTAAGCAACATGATAGGAATAACAGCAACCAACGCAAGAAGCAGTATCGCAACTATACTCATCAGCATAAGAACTAGGAACGAACCGATCTTTTTAGTTGAAAAACCTGCAAACAAACTACCAAAGTTAAAATTCGCACCTTTTGCGGTTTGATGTGCCAGCAGCACAATACCACCTAGGAAACAATAGCTTCCCCAATATACAAACAGATTGATGATCACTTCGCGTATGACTATACCTAAGGACAATTGATTGAAGGTCATAGGCTGGCTGCCTTCTGCTGCATAGCTGGACAACAAACCCAAAGCAATCGGGATAAGGAAGAACAAAACCATTGCCCCTATCCATTTTAATTTGTATTTATTAAAAATACGCCATGATTCAACAAACCAATTTACCCCTTCACTTGCACGCAAAACGTTTGGGTTGATTAACGGGGCTATTAGGTACAGCAATATGTTGCGTGAGGTTGCGAGTTTCCATAAAAATAATTTCCAAGTTTATGAATGAGAAAAAAATTATCATTATATCATAAAACATAGGTTTATTTATTGAGCCTTTTTGACAATAGGTCGTCTGAAATCTTTTCAGACGACCCCATTCTAACCACACACCCCTTTCTTCTTTGGAAGTTTGATAAATGACTACACCCACACCCAAAGACCCTCTCGGTTCTGCATGGATGATTGTTGCCGCACTCGGTTTTTACCGTCATGAACGTGTGCATCAAAGCCGCGGCGGCAAAATTCAGCTTTCAACAGTGGCGAACTGGTATTTTGGCGCATGAGTTTTGCCGCCGTCGCATTGGGCATAATGGCAAAAGCACGCGGCGACACCTTTGCCACACCGCATTGGAAAACCCACCTCAACCGCAGCGTTGTCGGTACAGCCGCCATGTTTTGCCTGTTTTTATGCCGTCATGCACCTGCCGCTGGCAACAGGGGGTAACCAAGCTATACCTCCTCGATTTTTCTGGCGGTATTTTTCATTTTTTTATCCTGAAAGAGCGGATCGCGTTTTATACGCAGGCGATTTTTGTTATTTGGCTTTTTCGGTGTCGTCCTGCTGCTGAACCCTTCGTTCAAAGGCGGACAGGAAATCGCCGCATTGGCAGGCTTGGCGGGCGGAGCCATGTCAGGTTGGGCGTATTTGCAGGTGCGCGAACTGTCGTTGCTCGGCGAGCCGGGTTGGCGGGTAGTGTTTTATTTTTTTCGATAACCGGTGTCGTCATGGCATCGGTTTGGGCAACTTTGACCGGCTGGCACAACATTCCTCTATCCGCCCTGCCCTATCTTTTCTGCATCGGACTTGCCGCCATGCTTGCCCAGCTTTCCATGACCCGCGCCTATAAAGTCGGCAACAAATTCACCGTCGCCTCTCTTTCTTATCTGACCGTCGTCTTTTCCGCCCTATCGGGCATGATATTTTTAGGCGATACCGTCACTTGGCAGGAAACCTTTGGTATGATTATTATTGTCACAAGCGGCATATTAAGCAGCATCCGGCCGGTTTCGATTAAAAAGTGGCTTACCAAAACAAGCTGACCATCAACCTCATCATTAACATCATATAAAAAGGAGAGTACGATGATTTCCATCCGCGAGCAGTCTTACGGTTTGAATGTGGCGCTGTACAACGAATTTACCCTCGACGATTTCCGCCAGCTTGAAGCTGCCTTATTGGAAAGCAAACAAAAATCCACTTACCCGACGTCCTTTTGGATTTGTCCATGCTGAAAGATTTCACAATCGATATGGCGATGGAACAAATCAAATTCCTTAACCAACATGAAAACGACTTCGGCCGCGTCGCCGTCATTACAGACGACATTTTGGATCAAACTCGGCGCCCGCCTCTCCAGCCTGTTGACCAACCAACATCCGAAATATTTTGACGACGCCACTAAGGCACAAGAATGGCTGTTGGCAAGCAATTTCAGGCAATAAAAATGAAGGGCTGAAACAGACGAAATAGCATCCCTGCCCTTTTCACCTTCTGAATTTCTCTCGGAAGGGGTCGTCTGAAACATGCAAAATACACACAAAATAGCCCCGTTTTTAGTGTTATCAATGACGTTTTTCATTTAAATATGCTAAAACTCGATAATTTGTGTAAAATACACTCCGCATAAGGATAGGACTCCCATGCTGCTGATTCCCGCAATCGATTTAAAAGAAGGCCGCTGCGTGCGCCTGAAACAAGGTTTGATGGAGCAGGCGACGGTGTTCTCCGATTCGCCCGCCGAAACTGCGCTGCATTGGTTCAAACAAGGCGCGCGCCGTTTGCATTTGGTGGACTTGAACGGTGCATTTGCCGGCGTTCCGCAAAATTTTCCCCGCCATCAAGGACATCCTCGCTGCCGTTGCCAAAAAAACATTCCCGTACAGCTGGGCGGCGGGATACGCGACTTGGAAACCATTGAAAAATATTTGGATTTGGGATTGAACGACGTCATTATCGGTACGGCGGCGGTAAAAAATCCCGACTTCGTGCGCGAGGCGTGCAAAACGTTTCCGGGGCAGATTATCGTCGGGTTGGATGCCAAAGACGGCATGGTGGCGATAGACGGCTGGGCGACCGTAACCGAGCATCATGTGATTGATTTGGCGAAACGTTTTGAAGACGACGGCGTCAACAGCATTATTTACACCGACATCGGCCGCGACGGCATGATGAGCGGCGTGAACATCGACGCAACCGTCAAACTGGCGCAAGCCGTCGCCATTCCGGTTATCGCGTCGGGCGGTTTGACCAATTTGGACGACATCCGCGCTTTGTGTGCCGTTGAAAAAACACGGCGTGGCGGGCGCGATTACCGGGCGTGCGATTTACGAGGGCAGTATTGATTTTGCCCAAAGCGCAACAGTTGGCGGATTCGCTGGCATAATTTGTATTGGCGGAACCCGCCGCACTCGTTTTGAGTGAAATTCGTTACACTCGTTTTAGCGAAACTCGCTGCGCTCGTTTTCAGACGACCTTATTTAAAAACGACCATCCAGGTCGTCTGAAATGACCAAACGTTTTCTTACTCACTTGTTCCGCTGTTTTCAAACAATATAGCGGGGCGAAGATACAAAATAATCGGTTGAACCTGTTTGCTTTCATTGTTGTCCTGTCTTCATGGGCAGGGACAAAAGACGAAGCTCAGTCCATTTTTCTTCACAATAAAAGGCGGCAGACCGCCGAATATTGTTGGGACTCACCATCCCACACTCACTAGTTTTATTTACTTTTCAAGGGGTATTTCATGTTTGAAGCATTTATTTTGGGCTTTTGGATTATCTGGTCGTCCGGCCGCAACGTGCGCGCCGTCAGCGAAGGTTTGGGATTTACCATCATCGCCATCCTCGTCCGCCAGCTTTCCGCGTTCGATATGCCGATGATCGACACCTATTGGATGGTGTTTAACGGCGCGTTGTGGGCATTTGCCAGCGCAGTGTTTTTATATCGTCGGACGCTTCAGCGGCAGCTTTATGACTTCCTGCGTATTCGCCGCCATTGCGGGCGTCGGCTATTTCCAACTGCTCCAACACCTGCCCAAATGGGTGCACAACTGGCTGGCGTAACACCTGCCTTGCCGGTATCAATGATTTGAAAGGTCGTCTGAAACGGATTGTCCGTTTGGGTGGAATCCGCTGTATGGATTTTTAGCGAAACCCGCTGCACGCTCGTTTTCAGACGACCTCATTCCCTAGGTTTTGGAAAGGCATTCAAAATGGCACTGGCAAAACGCATCATCCCCTGTCTCGACGTCAAAAGACGGCCGCGTCGTCAAAGGCGTAAACTTTCTCGGTTTGCGCGATGCAGGCAACCCCATCGATGTTGCCAAACGCTACAACGACGAAGGTGCGGACGAACTGACCTTCCTCGACATCACTGCCTCCTCCGACAACCGCGACACCATTTTTGCACGTCATCGAAGACGTTGCCTCACAAGTTTTCATTCCGCTGACCGTCGGCGGCGGTGTACGCACCGTAGCCGACATCCGCCGCTGCTCAATGCCGGTGCGGACAAAGCCAGCATCAACACCGCTGCCGTCACCAACCCCGATTTAGTCAACGAAGCCGCCGGATTTTTCGGCTCGCAAGCCATCGTCGTCGCCGTCGATGCCAAAGCCGTCAATCCCGAAAACACCCGCTGGGAAATCTTCACCCACGGCGGGCGCACGCCGACCGGCTTGGACGCAGTCGAATGGGCGGTTGAAATGCAGCGGCGCGGCGCGGGCGAAATCCTGCTCACCAGCATGGACAGGGGACGGCACGAAACAAGGCTTCAACCTGCCGCTGACCCGTGCCGTCAGCGAAGCGGTCGATATTCCCGTCATTGCCTCAGGGCGGCGTCGGCAATGTTCAGCATCTGATTGATGGCATCAAAGAAGGCAAAGCGGATGCCGTGCTTTGCCGCCAGCATTTTCCACTTCGGCGAAGTCGGTATCCGCGATGCGAAGCTCGCCATGCGTGAAGCCGGAATCGAAGTGCGGCTGTGAGTTGAACTTGATTGACTCAAGGTCGTCTGAAAACGAGCGCAGCGAGTTTCGCCAAAACGAGCGCAGCGAGTTTCGCTAAAATGAGGTGAAAGCGAGTTTCGTCAAAATAAATAAGGATGCCGAATATGGATAACAGCCTGCTTGAAGCCGTCAAATTCGACGAAAAAGGCTTGGTCTGCGCCATCGCCCAAGATCGGCAGACCCGCCGCGTATTGATGGTCGCATGGATGAACGCCGAAGCCCTGCAAAAAACCGTAGAAACCGGTTTCGCCCACTATTACAGCCGCTCGCGCCAAAAACAATGGATGAAGGGCGAAGAATCGGGGCACACGCAAAAAGTGTACGAATTACGCCTCGACTGCGACGGCGACGCCATTGTAATGTTGATAGACCAAAACGGCGGCATCGCCTGCCATACGGGACGCAGCTGTTTCTACAAAGTTTGGAAAAGACGGCGCATGGCAGACGGTTGATGCCGTGTTGAAAGACGAAAAAGCCATTTATGGGCATACGCATCCTTAGAGGTCGTCTGAAAATGAGCGCAGCAAGTTTCGCCAAAACGAGCGCAGCGAGTTTCACCAAAAATCGGGCGGATGATTGTCTGTTGTCAGAAACAGCGTTACGCGAAGCCAAGCAAAGCCGATGCTTTATCCGAATAATCCTTATCCTTCAAAGCAAAGCCGAAAATCCCATGACCGACACCATCCTCTACCCCAAATCCAAAAACACCGTCGACTCCCGCAAAGGCAGCGATTCCCGAAGCATCCTACGTTGCCCAGCTTCTGCACAAAGGCGAAGACAAAATCCTCAAAAAGTCATCGAAGAAGCGGGTGAAGTCCTGATGGCGTCGAAAGACGGCGGCGGTGAACACCTCGTTTACGAAGTTGCCGACTTATGGTTTCACACTATGGTTCTCTTGGCGCACCACGGTTTTGCGCGCCGAAGATGTCGTCAACGAGCTTGCGCGCCGTCAAGGTTTGTCAGGGCTTGGCGGAAAAAGCCTCTCGCAAAGAGTCTTGAATTTATATTACAATCCGACCTTATTCGTTTTTCTGCCGTCTGTTTTGACGAAACGCGCTGCACTCGTTTTAGCGAAACTCGCTGCGCTCGTTTTCAGAACGACCTCGGAGCCATTATGGACAACTGTATTTTTCTGTAAAATCGCCGCCAAAAGACATTCCGGCGCAAACCGTGTACGAAGACGACGAGATGTTGTGCTTCAAAGACATCCGCCCCTGCCGCGCCGGTTCATCTGCTGCTGATTCCGAAAGTCCATTTCGACTCGCTGGCACACGCCGCGCCCGAACATCAAACCCTCTTGGGCAAAATGATGTTGAAAGTCCCTCAAATCGCCGAAAGCGGCAGGTTTGACCGACGGCTTTCAAAACCCTGATCAATACAGGGCAAAGGTGGCGGGCAGGGAAGTGTTCCCACCTGCATATCCACATCATGGGTACGCCTGCGTAAACCAACATTTCCCACCATCCATTCTCCAACTATATCAAGGATTTACTATGTGCTCTCTCTGTGGCACTGGATTATCGTATTAATCATCGTCTGTTTTGGTTTTCGGCACCAAAAACTGCGCAACGTCGGCAAAGACCTCGGCGGTGCCGTGCATGACTTCAAACAAGGTCTGAACGAAGGTACTGACGCCAAAAAGACGAAGTCATCGAACACAAAAAAAGACGAAGACAAAGCATAATCTATGTTTGATTTCGGTTTGGGCGAGCTGCTGTTAGTCGGCATCGTCGCCCTGATTGTACTCGGTCCCCGAGCGTCTGCCCGAAGCCGCCCGCGCCGCTGGACGGCTCATCGGCAAGCTGCAACGCCTCGTCAGCAGCGTCAAGCAGGAATTCAACACCCAAGTCGAATTGGAAGAGCTGCGTAAAAGCCAAACAGAATTTGAAGCCGCCGCCGCACAGGTGCGCGACAGCCTCAAAGGAGAGCCGGTACGGATATGCAGGGACAACCTGCGCGACATTTCCGACGGACTCAAACCTTGGGAACGCCTGCCGGCGCAACGCACGCCTGCCGATTTCGGTTTGGATGAACACGGCAACCCGCTTCCTTCGTTAAGCACGGAAGTTTCAGACGACTCGGCTGTTTCCACGTCGTCTGAAAACGCTATGGCGCAAGCAGGGCACTCCGACGGATGCCGTCGAAACCGACACGCCCGCGGAATCCGAGCAAGACCGCGCATGGCGCGAATACCTGACCGGCAGCGCCGCTCCGGCGTCAATGTCGTAAAGTCAGCTATATCGACACTTCCGCAGACGCGCCCGTGCTGCATATCACTTCCCTCAAAAACAAGCGATGAACCGCAAGCGCGACCTGCGCCCGAAATTTCATGCCAAACCCAAACTTCGCGTCCGTAAAAAGTGAGTAAACCGGTGTCCGAACCTCAAAACGAACAACCCGTCCAACCTCTTATCGAACACCTTATCGAGCTGCGCCGCCGCCTGATGTGGATCGTCATCGGCATCGTCGTCTGCTTTTCTCAGCATGATGCCGTTTGCCCAGCAGCTTTATACCTTTCGTTGCCGAACCCACTGATGGCGAATCTTGCCCCAAAGACACCAGCATGATTGCCACCGACGTCATCGCGCCGTTTTTTGTACCGGTGAAAGTGACGCTGATGGCGGCATTCCTCGTTTCCCTGCCGCACACGCTCTACCAAATTTGGGCATTCGTCGCGCCCGCCCTCTACCAAAACGAAAAACGACTGATTACCCCGCTCGTCCTCTCCAGCGTCAGCCCTGTTTTTGTCGGCATGGCGTTTGCCTATTATCTCGTTTTTCCCCGTTATCTTTAAATTCCTCGCGGGCATCACCCCCAGTCGGCGTCAACATGGCGACCGACATCGACAAATACCTGTCCTTTATTTTGGGCATGTTCGTCGCATTCGGCACGACTTTCGAAGTCCCCGTCGTCGTCGTCCTGCTCGCCAAAATCGGCGTCGTGACCACCGAACAACTCAAAAACGCACGACCCCTACGTCATTGTCGGCGCATTCGTCGTTGCCGCCATCATTACCCCGCCGGACGTGATTTCCCAAACCCTGCTTGCCGTCCCGCTTATCTTGCTTTTACGAAGCAGGTATCTGGTGCAACCGCTTTATCAAACCCAAATCGGAAGAAACCGACGAACGCCCACCCCTTCCGCCCGCAGAAACTTAAATCAGCCTGCGGATATAGCTTGCAAAGGAAAAAGGTCGTCTGAAACAGAACATCCCGTTTCAGACGACCTTTTCCTCTCGCCAACGTTTGCGTTTTACCGACCTTATACCGAAATCCTCACCAATTTCCTGCATTGCCCCTTTTCAGACGACCCCTCTATAATCCCCGTTTCCATCCTAAAAACAGGAAACACCTCATGAACATCACAGAAATCGTCCGCCAACGATACAGCACCAAGTCTTTCGACCCCGTCCAAAAATCGCTGCCGAAGACTTCGCCCATATCGAAGCCGCCCTGCGCAACAGCCCCTCCAGCGTCAATATGCAGCCGTGGCACTTTATCATCGCCGATGACGAAGCTGGCAAAGCGCGCATTGCCAAATCCACCGAAAAACTCCCTTACAACACCCCGAAAATTACTCATGCCTCCCACGTCGTCGTTTTCGCCGCCCGCGTTTGTGCCGACGATGATTATGTCGCCGCCGTATTGGCGCAAGAGGACAAAGACGGACGTTTCGCCACGGAAGAAGCCAAGCAGGGCAGGCGATTCCACCCGCCGCCTGTTCTTGGGCATCCACCGCAACCAATTCCAAGATGAAGAGCAATGGCTTGCCAAACAAGTCTATCTCAACATGGGCTTCACCCTATTCGCCGCTGCCGCAGCGAGGCATCGACGCCGTGCCGATGGAAGGCGTCGATTTGCAGGGATTTTGAATGAGAATTCGGTTTGACTGAAAAAGGCTACAAAGCCGTCGCCGTCGTCTCCTTCGGCTACCGTGCCGCAGACGATTTCAACGCCGCGCTGCCCAAATCGCGTTTTGAAAACGAAGTCATCTTCACCAAAAATCTGAAACCCGATAGAAACGAAAAACAAGGTCGTCTGAAACCCGACAATGCAGGATTTCAGACGACCTTATTATATCAACCAATCGCGGCAACAATAAGATTAAATCGCCGCTTCCGCGCGTTCGCCCGTCCGTATCCGAATCACTTCTTCGACCGGCAACACAAAAATCTTGCCGTCTCCAATTTTGCCCGACCGCGCAGTCTCCACAATGATATCGATGGCGCGTTCCACATCTTCATCTGCCAACACCAGCTCGACCTTTGACTTTGGGCAGAAAATCAACCGCATACTCCGCACCGCGGTAAATTTCAGTATGCCCTTTCTGACGGCCGAAACCTTTAACCTCGCTGACCGTCATGCCGCTGATCCGATTTCTGTCAGAGCTTCACGGACATCGTCCAATTTAAACGGCTTAATCACAGCTTCGATTTTTTTCATGATATTTTTCCTTAAATTTCAGGATGGCATAGCGTTCGACCCTCAACCAATCCGGTTTGGATAAAACGTTGAATCAGCCCAAATGCAGCCTTGCTTCCATTTTTTACACAATATAGTGGATTAACTTTAAACCAGTACGGCGTTGCCTCGCCTTAGCTCAAAGAGAACGATTCTCTAAGGTGCTGAAGCACCAAGTGAATCGGTTCCGTACTATCTGTACTGTCTGCGGCTTCGTCGCCTTGTCCTGATTTAAATTTAATCCACTATATAGACCGAACCGCCTGCCCATCCTAAACGTAGAACAGGTTGAATATTATGGTGAAACCCTAACAAAACCGCTATGGCGCGCTTGTCATCGGCTTTCCGCCCATTTTTCCAACACCTCCTGTTTTAACACGGACAAAACAGGAATAAAAAGCGATACAAGGTCGTCTGAAAAAGGTTTTTAGGCATAAAAATTTCCTGAATATCCTATTTTTATTTGATTAGTATTTTTATCCAAAATTCAGCATAATGTTTTCCAATATTCACCATTCAGGATTTTTGATTTACGTTAAAAATATGCCTTTTTGTGAAGGTCGTCTGAAAAAAAGACGGAGAGAATAGAATGTCTGAACAACATACACACGCTTCGACTTGGAAAAGCAAAATCAATGCGCTGGGGACGGAATCATGATGGCTTCGGCGGCGGTCGGCGGTTCGCACCTGATTGCCTCGACGCAGGCGCGGGTGCGCTTTACGGCTGGCAGCTTGCGTTGATTATCATTTTGACCAACCTCTTCAAATATCCGTTTTTCCGTTTCAGCGCGCATTACACGCTGGATACGGGCAAAAAGCCTGATTGAAGGCTATGCGGAAAAAAGCCGCGTTTAGTTGTGGGTATTCCTGATTTTGTGCGTTATCTCGGCAACGATTAACGCAGGGTGCGGTCGCCATCGTGACCGCCGCCATCGTCAAAATGGCGATTCCCTCGCTGACGCTGAATGTCGGCGCAATCTCCGCGCTGATTATGGCTTCCTGCCTGATTATCTTGGCAAGCGGACGCTACAAAGCCTTGGACAACGTTTCCAAAATCATCATCGTCAGCCTGACGATTGCCACGAGTGCCGCCGCCGCCATCGCCATGTCGCGCGGCATGCAGATGAAACCCGACTTTATCGAGACCTACCCCATGGACACTGGCAGGCTTGGGCTTCTTAATCGCGCTGATGGGCTGGATGCCTGCGCCGATTGAAATTTCGGCTATCAACTCTTTGTGGGTAACGGAAAAACAACGCATCAATCCTTCCAGTTACCGCGACGGTATTTTCGACTTCAACGTCGGCTACATCACCAGCGCAGTGTTGGCGGTTGTCTTCCTCGCCTTAGGCGCGTATGTGCAGTACGGCAACGGGGAAGCAGTGCAAATGGCGGGTGGCAAATACGTCGGTCAACTGATTAATATGTACGCCGTCACCATCGGCGACTGGTCGCGTCCGATGGTCGCATTCATCGCCTTCGCCTGCATGTACGGCACAACGATTACCGTAGTGGACGGCTACGCGCGCGCGATTGCCGAGCGGTACGCCTGCTGCGCGGCAAAGACAAAACGGGCAACATCGAACTGTTCGCCTGGAACGTTTGGGTCGCAGGTACGGGCTTGGCAGTGATTTTTCTGGTTCAACAGCGCGATGGCGGAGCTGCTCAAAGTTCGCCATGATTACCGCCTTCGTTTCTGCACCCGTGTTCGCTTGGCTGAACTACCGCCTCGTTAAAGGCGACAAACGCCACAAACTGACGGCAGGTATGGACCTCCTCGCCATCCTCGGCTTGATTTACCTGACCGGATTTACGGTTTTGTTCCTGCTGAACCTGACAGGCATCTTGGCTGCATCTAAGTAAGCCCAATCAAGACAAAGGTCGTCTGAAAACCCGGTTTTTGGTTTTCAGACGACCTTTGATTATGCATGGCAAAATGTTCAAACGAAGGGACGAACGTCAAACCGATGCCGCAAAGCAAACCGACATCGCCGCAGCCCATCAGAAACTCCGCCATATCCTTTTGAATTTCCAGCAAACCCATTATAATATCGCCTCCTCGCGCCGTCGCGGACGACTCCCGGCGGCATTTGTTATGGAAGAATTATGAAGCCGTCTATCTTAGAAAAACTACAACAACTCAGCGACCGACTGGAAGAAGTCACCCACCTCCTCGGACAGCCCGCGGATGCTGAAGAAATGCTGTCCACCCCTCGAAAAGCAACAGCACGGCCACGATAAAGGAAATGCCATGAAATACCCTATATTCTCTGATAGCCCTGTGTCATACTGGCAGCCTGTTCTTTCGAAGTCAATGAAACCACCCGCACCGACAACAGTGTCGCCATCAAAGCCGCCGCCGACGCACAGGCGAAACAAGCCGTTCATCCCGACAATCCGTCGCCCTACGGCCTGACCATGGGCAAAGCCACAGTGGCCGACGCGCTGAAAAAGCATCCGCAACTTGCTAAGGCGGCCTCCAGCACCATAGGCTACAGTAACGGCACGTCCGTTCCGATGAACAATGCCTACTCAATGCCCGATGCAGACGGTTTCGATTATCGTTTTCCAATTCGATGATACGCACGACACGTTGCAAAACATCATGCTGATACCGTCTAAAAACGTTTCACCAAGTGAAAAAGGAATTTGACGCGCTCTACCCGCCCTACCCGCGCCTGAACCGCGAAGAATTCGAAGCCCTCGCCCCGCAAGGCACAGATTTCGAGCATCAGGAAAACTGGTTCGCGCAACACAAATCCGACATCGCCTTCTACAAACAGGGCGACACGCTGATTTTGGCCGCCGTCAGCGCGGCATCGCCGAAGGAAAGCGTCGTGATGTACCGCAACAGCAGCTACATCCCCGTATTGAAGGAAAAAGCGGCGAAATCACCACCCGCAAACTGCACTGATCTGCAATACGGAAAAGTAATCGGTTATCATCCGCGCCAATCCGTAACGGGTCGTCTGAAAACCTTTCAGACGACCTTCAAAGAAAGACTTACATGAAACCCAGCATCATCGAAAAATTACAACAACTATCCGACCGTTTGGAAGAAGTCACCCACCTCCTCGGACAGCCCGAAGCCACGTCCGACATGGACAACTACCGCAAGCTCACGCGCGAACACGCCGAATTGACGCCCGTGGTCGAAGTGTTCCAAAACTATCAGCTGGCGCAAAGCGACTTGGCGGATGCCGAAGAAATGCTGTCCGACCCCGAAATGAAAGACTTTGCCGCCGAAGAAATCGAAGCGGCAAAAGCCAAAATCGACACGCTCGATACCGAACTGCAAAAACTGCTGCTGCCCAAAGATGCCGACGACGACAAAAACATCTTCATCGAAGTGCGCGCCGGAACGGGCGGCGACGAAGCCGCGCTGTTTGCAGGCGACTTGCTGCGCATGTACAGCCGCTACGCCGAGCGCAACCGCTGGCAGGTCGAAATCGTTTCCGCCAACGAAAGCGAGTTGGGCGGTTATAAAGAAGTCATCGCCCGCATTATCGGCTTAGGCGCGTACAGCCGTCTGAAATTTGAATCCGGCGGCCACCGCGTACAGCGTGTCCCCGCCACCGAAAGCCAAGGCCGTATCCACACCTCCGCCTGTACCGTCGCCGTTATGCCTGAAGCGGACGAACTGGAAGACATCGAGTTGAACCCCGCCGACCTGCGCATCGATACCTTCCGCGCATCCGGCGCGGGCGAGTCACACATCAACAAAACCGACTCCGCCGTCCGCATCACCCACCTACCCACCGGCATGGTGGTCGAGTGCCAAGACGGCCGCAGCCAACTACGCCAACAAAGGCGCAGGCGATGAAAGTCCTCGCCGCCCGCCTGAACGACGCGCAAAAACGCGAAGCCCAAGCCAAAGAAGCCGCCGAACGCAAATCCCTTATCGGCAGCGGAGACCGCAGCGAGCGCATCCGCACCTACAACTACCCCCAAGGCCGCGTGACCGACCACCGCATCAACCTCACCCTGCACAAACTGGATTTCGTGATGGACGGCGATTTGGAAGAAATCACCAACGCCCTGATTGCCGAGCATCAGGCTGAGCTTCTGGCGGCAATGGGCGACTGATGGGGACGGTTGATGCTTGGTGCCAAAGCGTGAAGGCAGAAGCTTGATGGCGGGAAAACAAGTTCTGCCAAAACGTAAATCAAGCCTCAGCCGTCGCCCACCGCCCTTTCCGTAACCATAAAAATCTTATGCGGAAATGACGGTGCTCCTAAAAACACCTTCCCAAAGTCCTCAAACGCAAACCCAGATAAACCGATTTCACGCAGTCCTCCAACACCCCGCCCCTTTTTCAGACGACCCATCCCAATCCCATGAACACCCCGCTCACCCGCCGCCGTTTTTTTCGCTATCGCCGCCCTGACTGCCGCCGGAGCAGCCGCGCCCTTCCTCCTGAACCGCAACCGCCCTGCCCCGTTACCAACTACCGGCGAGTACGTCATTTGGAAAGGCATCGCGCTGGGTTCCGGCGCCGAGCTCCCGCCTCTTCGGCGTTGACCGCAAAGAAGCCGAAATCCTCGTCAACAAAGTCCTCGCAGAAGTCGCCCGCCTCGAAAAAAATCTTCAGCCTCTACCGCGAAGACAGCCTCATCAACCGACTGAACAAAGAAGGTCGTCTGAACAACCCGCCGCCCGATTTCCTCGCCCTGTTGAGCATCTGCCGCGACATCCACGCCCTGACAGACGGCGCGTTCGACCCCACCGTCCAAGTGTTGTGGAATCTTTACGCAGACCATTTTCCGCCGCAACCCGCGTGCCGAAACCCCGCCGTCCGAACCTGACATCCGGCGCGCCCTCAAACTCGTCGGCTTCAAACACGTCGTCTTCGACCAAAAAGCCATCCTCTTCGAACAAAAAGGCATGGGCTTGTCCCTCAACGGCATCGCCCAAGGCTACATCACCGACAAAAGTCACCGCCCTGCTGCAACAACACGGCATCCGCCAAGCCCTCGTCGATATGGGCGAAATCCGCGGCTTCGACACCGACAACCAACGCACATGGAACGTCGGCATCCGAAATCCCCAAAACGAAGAAGCCACCCTCCTGACCATCTCCATGCAAAACCAAGCCTTCGCCACCTCAGGCGGCTACGGTACCGTGATGGACGAAGCGGCAAGTTCACCCACCTCTTCGACCCGCGCACCGGTACTGCCACACCGCGCTACCGCAGCGTCAGCGTCATGGCGCCGACTGCCGCCGTTGCCGATGCCTTCTCCACCGCGTTCTCCATCATGGACGAAGCCGCCATCCGTACCGCAGCCCGCGCCAAACAGGCAAAAAGTCTGGCTGGTCATGCCCGACAACCGCATTGAAACCCTAGCCTGAACGACTTATCCGCTAAAATGGTGTACTACAAAAGAAACGCAGCTACAAGGTCGTCTGAATGCCCAAACTCCATCAAATCATCGAACGTCATTGGCAACGCCCCAATCCGTTTTTATCTTTCCTGCTCAAACCCTTATCCAAACTGTTTGCCAAAATTGCGGCGAAACGGCGCGATGATTTCGTTTCAGGTCGTCTGAAAAGCGAAAAAGCTGCCCGTGCCTGTGGTCGTGGTCGGCAATATCCACGCGGGCGGGACGGGGAAAACGCCGATTGTCGCCGCGCTGGTGTCGGGTTTACAGGAAAAAGGCGTCAAAGATCGGCATCATCAGCCGGGGCTACGGGCGCAAGAGCAAGGCGGTTCATGTATTGAATGCCGCGAGCCGTGCGGAAGATGCGGGCGACGAGCCTTTTGCTGCTGTTCCGCTAAAACCGGCGCGCCGACGGCGGTGGGCAGCAGCCGTGCGGAGGCAGGCAGGGCGTTGCTGGCGGCGCATCCCGACATCGGGCTGATTGTGGCGGACGACGGCTTTTGCAGCATTATGCTCTGCGGCGGGATGTGGAAATCGCGGTGTTTCCGGCGGCGGATACAGGGGCGGACGGATTTGGATTTGCTGCCCAACGGCAGTTTGCGCGAACCTTTGTCGCGGCTGGATTCGGTGGATGCGGTCGTCGTCAGCGGCGGCAAGGCGGATGCGTCGTTTGCGCCGTCTGAAAATATGTTTCACAGCCGTATCGAAACGGGACAGATTTACCGTTTGAACAAGCCGTCCGAAATACTGGATACAGGCCGTCTGAAAAAAACCAAACCGTCGCCGCCGTGGCGGTATCGCCAAACCGGAGCGCTTTTTGATTCGCTGCGGAATATGGGCATCACGTTGAACCAAACCGTCGCACTGCCCGACCATGCCGACATCGCAGCGGCAGATTTGCCCAATGCGGACGCGGTGATTATTACGGAAAAGGATGCGGTCAAGTTTTTCAGACGACCTCAATCTGAATCATGTATGGGTGTTGCCTGTTTGTGCGATAATCGAACCTGATTTGGCGGCGTTTGTGTTGGAACGGCTGAAAGATTCCCGACAGGTCGTCTGAAATCAATTGAATCTTTGTTGCTGTTTGTCTTGAATAATAAGGAAATTTATGAACCTGAAAAACTGCTGCTCACTTTCGTTGCCATTGCCGCCTGTTCCGCCGCAACAGCCGCGCCCTCCCAAGCGATAAGTCTCTAAATAGATGGATGGAAGTCCAGCATATCGAACGCGACTTTCTCAAAAATTTGACCAACATGGCAGAAGCACAAAACCGACAGCTCATGCAACCGATCATCTCCTCATATCCACCGGAACTGCAGCCGCAATTACAAGCCGCGTCAGACCGTTATATGAACAAAGTGTTTAAAAGCTTATTTCACACCGCAACTTAGAAACAAATTAATGAAAGAAATAAAAAGTTGCCAAGGACGAGTTCACTCAACAAGAGATTGATGCCATGATTGCGTTTTTACGAGACTCCCGTAGGACAATCTATCGTGGAGAAAAAAATTCGGCATTCATAAAAACTCGCCAATATAGGGGGCAAGCGAAGCGGATATGAAAGAAATAGAAACAATTAGCGAACACTACCTAATTGAATTTGAAAACGAAATTAAAAATATTGTCTGAAGAATGTACCCCCTAAACCTTAAACAGGAGAAAAAAAGATGAAACTGAAAAACCTTGTTATTGCCCTTCGCCGCGCTGGCATTGTGTGCCAACGCATTTGCCGCTACACCCAGCGACGCATCGCTGGAGCGTCTGTTGAAGTGCAGAAAGATGGATGCCTTGTTGGAACAGTCTTTCCAAAGCATGGAAGGCATTGTGCTTTCCGATCCGAATGTACAGAAATTTTTTGAAAGATGCGCCGGAAGACAAACGTCCGCAGTTGGAAGCGGTCTTGAAAAAGTATGCAACCCGGTCGATTGCCGAAATCAATACGCCGCAAGTGCGTGCCCAGTTGCGTAAAAGCGGCTTTAGACGGCATGAAGACGGTTTATACGCAGAAGAAGTCAACGCATTGATTGGCTTTTACAGCACGGCGGTAGGTCAATCGATAATGGATAAAACGCCGCGCTATCTTGAGGCGACGATGAAACCGATGATGAACATCCTTGCCGGCAAATACACCCAATCAACGAAAGCGCAAACCTGAGGCGCGAAATCCGCCAAATCATGTGCAACGGCAAAAATCCTGCCCAAGCCTGCGCCAAACAGCCGAACAAACCGGCACGGAAAAAGAAATAATGCCGCTTAAGGTCGTCACTGGAAAACAGCGAAGCAAGTTTCGCCAAAACAAGCGAAGCGAGTTTCGCTCAAACCATCAAAACCCGAAAGAAACCCCATGGATTCTTAGACATCCTCGTCTGCCCCGTTACCAAAGGCAGGCTGGAAATATCATCAGGACAAACAGGAATTGTGGAGCCGTCAGGCGAAGCTGGCGTATCCGATTAAAGACGGCATTCCCTATATGCTGGAAAAACGAAGCGCGTCCGTTGAGCGAAGAGGAACTCAAAGCATGACCGAATTCGTCGTATTGATTCCGGCGCGGCTGGATTCATCGCGCCTGCCCGGAAAAAGCCTTGGCGGATATTCACGGCAAACCGATGGTCGTGCGCGTTGCCGAACAGGCGGCAAAAAGCAAAGCGGCGCGCGTCGTCGTTGCCACCGACCATCCCGATATTCAGACGGCCTGTCAGGCGCACGGCGTCGAAGTCGTCATGACTTCAAAACGGCACGAAAGCGGCACGACGCGCCTTGCCGAAGCCGCCGCCGCGCTGAAAGCTGCCGCAACATCTGGTGGTCGTCAACGTACGGGGCGACGAACCGCTGATTGCCCCGAACTCATCGACCGCACCGCCGAAGTCTTGGTGGAAAACAACGTGCAGATGGCGACCGCGGCGCACGAATTGCACGATTTCGACGAATTTATGAATCCCAACGTCGTCAAAGTCGTCCTTGACAAAAACCGCAACGCCATCTACTTCAGCCGCGCCCCGATTCCCTATCCGCGTGATGCCATGCGCGCCGAAAAACGCGAATTGCCCGCCGAAACCGCCGTCCTGCGCCATATCGGCATCTACGCCTACCGCGCCGGTTTCCTGCAACGCTACGCCGAAATGAGCGTCTCGCCGCTGGAAACCATCGAATCGTTGGAACAACTGCGCGTCCTGTGGCACGGCTATCCCGATTGCCGTCGAAACCGCCAAAAGAAGCCCCGCCGCGGCGTGGATACGCAGGAAGATTTGGACAGGGTCAGGGGCTGCGTTCGAGGTCGTCTGAAAAACAGTGCGAGCGCAAAAGCAAGCGCAGTTTCGCCAAAATCTGAAATCAGTCGGTTTCGGCATTAGGGTTTCGCAAGCGAAGCCCGCGCTGCGGGCTATTGAATTTGCCATCATCAGGAATTGCTATGAAACGCAGCATATTGATATTTTTTTATCACCATCCGCCCCTGCCTGCTTACGCCGCCGGTTTTTCCGCGCACGTTCCAAAAGGTTGGAAAAATCATCAAAAAGCGTGGAGGGGGATTTAAACGGCGATAATCAAGCCGATGCCGTTTTGGTGCTGCAAAAAGCAAGACAAGGCAAACATCATCCCAAACGACTCTATGGGACTACCTGAATTTGGATACCAATCCGAGGATGTTGAAAGTATTGTTCAAGCAGGCAGACGGTTACAAGACGGCTGTCGAAAACACAACGCTGATTCCGCCTGAAAGCGATAAAAGATAATGGGCTGTCTTGACGACCCGTTTTCTGATGTCTCCATCGATAAAGGTCGTCTGAAAGTCCAGTTTTGAAGGGTTTTACAGTTGCGGAAACTGGTGGATGACTGACAGTGACTACCTATTCCGTTACCAAAACGACCGCTTTCTCCTGATTGGGATATTCATATCACGAACATCACAGGGCTTCAGGCGAAATTGAGGAGTACAGCGACAATTATCTGACTGGAAAGCGGAAGAGAACGACAGGCGGCAATGTGTTCGGTTCATCGAAAAGACCGTCCCGAAAGTCAAATGGGAAAGATTTGAAAGCGAAACCTTATTATTTGGACGAGCCTTATCACGATTCAATAGAATGAGATGGGTCGTCTGAAAATGATGAGCCGTAAAAAGCTGTTTTTCAGTAAACACCAAAATCCGATCATCCGTTTTACCCAAACATCAACAGAAAGCCCTTTATATGACCGATTTACGCCATTTGAGCCGCGAAGAGCAAAAACTGCTTGCCGATGTTCCCTTGCTGGTTCAAAACGACGACCAAGAGTTTAACTATGAAATGTTGAAAGCCGCCGCGCCGGACGAAGCCAGCGGCGAGTTTTGGTTCCGTATGGCGGAAACGCTCAGTACGCTGCCGCCCGAACCGTTCGCTGGATTTGCGCTTTGAACGGCGGCAGGCTGACGGTTGCCGTGTCGATTTTTGTCGGTATTGCTGCAAGACAGCCCCTGAGATTCCGCAGCTTTGGGCGCAAAGGTGATTGCGCTCAACTACTTGGCACACGGGCATCAGACCCGCGCGCTCGGTTTGGCGCAACAGGCGGACAAGGCGGCGGAAGCCAACGAGGAAGAGTATTTGGCGAAGACTTTATCGCAAAACCTGCTTTCCACTTTGAAAGACGCACTGGAGCGGTTTCCGAGACACATGGTTTGCCGAAATGCGCGATGACGCATGGAAACATTTCGGCGCAGAACAGGCCGTCTGAAGTTTTTGAACGATAAACGCAAGCCGTGTAAAATCATTTGAATTACGTTTCAAATCCATATCACTTAACAAGCAAGGAACACCCATGAAAGTATTATTGTTAGGCGCGCCGGGCGCGGTAAAAGGCACTCAGGCACAATTCATCACCGCTGCGTTCGGCATTCCGCAAATTTCCACCGGCGACATGCTCCGCGCTGCGATTAAAAGCAGGCACGCCGCTGGGTTTGGAAGCGAAAAATCATTGACGAAGGCGGCTGGTGCGCGACGACATCATCATCGGCATGGTGAAAAGAACGCATCGCGCAAGACGACTGCAAAAACGGTTTCCTGTTCGACGGTTTCCCGCGCACGCTGGCACAAGCCGAAGCGATGGTTGAAGCGGGCGTGGATTTGGACGCGGTCGTTGAAATCGACGTACCCGACAGCGTGATTGTCGACCGCACGAGCGGCCGCCGCGTCCACCTGGCTTCCGCCGCACCTACCACGTTACCTACAATCCGCCCAAAGTCGAAGGCAAAGACGACGTAACCGGCGAAGATTTGATTCAGCGCGACGACGACAAAGAAGAAACCGTCAAAAACGCCTTGCCGTGTACCACGAGCAAACCGAAGTGCTGGTTGATTTTTACAGCAAGCTGAAGGCGAACACGCGCCGAATACATCAAAGTTGACGGCACTCAGCCGGTGGAAGCCGTGAAAGCCGAAATATTGGGCGCATTGGGCAAATAAATCGAAAAGGTCGTCTGAAAACAGTAAAATCAGGGTTTTCAGACGACCTGTTTTCTGATAAACAGCGTGTTGCAACCGAAAAATAATCATTCGGCGTCATTCCCGCGCAGGCGGGAATCCATTTCTGAATTTGGGCAATCGCTGTTTTAAATCTGATGAACTGAGTTTTATCAATGGATTCCCGCCTGTGCGGGAATGACGGCTGATGTACCGGTTCAAATTTATCCGAAACAGTTTGTCGGGGGCTTGAGTCCGCGTAGGTCGGACATCAATGCCCGACCTACGGTTTGAATTTACGTTGTTATAGTGGATTAACTTTAAATCAGGACAAGGCGACGAAGCCGCAGACAGTACAGATAGTACGGAACCGATTCACTTGGTGCTTCAGCACCTAGAGAATCGTTCTCTTTGAGCTAAGGCGAGGCAACGTCGTACCAGTTTAAAAGTTAATCCACTATACTGCGAAAAAGACGATAAAGGTCGTCTGAAAAGCGAAACGAAAACACCATGAATCCTTTAATCACCGACTTCCAAACTCCGCAACAACGCACCCCGTCATCGTTGCCCTTGATTTTTGCCAACGAAAAAGACACGCTCGGATTCGTCCGCAACCTTGATCCGACGTTGTGCCAAATCAAAATCGGCAAAGAGCTGTTTACCGCTACGGGACGCAGTTTGGCGGAAAGCCTGATTCATCAGGGTTTCAAACTCTTTCTCGATTTGAAATACCACGACATTCCCCACACCGTCGCGCAAGCCTGCAAAGTCGCCGCCGACATGGGCGTGTGGATGGTCGATATGCACGCATCGGGCGGCCGCCGCATGATGGAAGCCGCCGCCGAAGCCGTTGCCGGATACGGCACGAAAGCCGCTCTTAATCGGCGTAACCGTGTTGACCAGCATGGAACAAAGCGATTTGGCGGAAATCGGTTTGAACATCGCCCCTGAAGAACAAGTCATCCGCTTGGCGAAACTGGCGCAAAGTTCGGGCTTGGACGGCGTGGTCTGCTCTGCCCAGAGCCGCGCCGCTGCGCCGCGAATTAGGGACAGGATTTTTGTCTTGGTAACGCCCGGCATCCGCTTTGGACGTTGCCGGCAACAACGACGATCAACGCCGCATCATGACGCCCGCCGAAGCATTGGCGGCAGGGTTCGACTTATCTGGTGATGGGCCGCCCCATTACCCAAGCCGCCGATCCGGTAGCCGTATTGCGCGAAGTGAACCGCGTGGCGAACGCTTAAGGTCGTCTGAAATATGAAAGCCATCGTCATCGGGGCAACCGGCGCAACAGGCAAATCCCTGTTGCCCTTGCTGACAGCACATTCGGAAATCGAGCATATAGATTGCTTCGGACGCAGAAATCCCGATTTTTCCCATCCCAAGCTGTACGCTCATCAGATTGATTTTTGCCCGGATTGAAACATGGCGTGATGAAGTGCAGGGAGATGTGTTGTTTGCCTGCTTGGGCACGACTTTGAAAGCGGCAGGCAGCAAAGAGGCGCAATGGGCTGTCGATTACAAAGCGAATCTTGAGTTTGCCAAAGCCGCACGAGAAAACGGCGTGAATACCTTTTCGTTTTGGTTTCTGCTTCCGGCGCTAATGCCGCTTCACGCCTGTTTTATCAAAGGATGAAAGGCGAATTGGAGCAGGCATTGATTGCTTTGAACTTTCCGCGCCTTATCATTTTTCCGTCCGCCATTGCTGATTCGTCCGAATAGCGACCGCTTGGGCGAAAAATCGCCAAACGGATTTTGTACGGACTCAACCGCATCGGCCTGCTGAAAAACCAACGCCCGCTTGCCGTTGAAGCATTGGCGCAAGCCATGTTGAAAGGCAGCTTTTGAGGTCGTCTGAACATTCAGTGCAGGTGTATGAACCTCAGGACATTTTCAGACTTTCGGACGGATAATCCGAATACGCAGTTTTGCAGAAAAATTTTTAACAACGGAGCCAGTATGGTTACCAAGTTCCAACAAGAAACCCTCAAATCCCTGTTTCGCACAAGCCAAAAGTCCTTGTTGTCGGCGACGTGATGCTCGACCGTTATTGGTTTGGCGACGTGTCCCGTATTTCACCCGAAGCCCCCCGTGCCGGTGGCGAAAAATCGGACGAATCGACCAACGCGCGGGCGGAGCGGCGAACGTTGCGCGTAACATCGCTTCGTTGGGCGGCAAAGCTGGGCTGTTGTCGGTAACCGGCGACGACGAAGCCGCCGACGCGCTCGACGCGCTGATGGCGCAAGACGGTGTCGCCTCCTATCTGATGCGCGACAAACAAATCGCCACCACCGTCAAACTGCGCGTCGTCGCCCGCAACCAGCAGCTTATCCGCCTTGATTTTTGAAGAACATCCCAACCGCGAAGTGTTGGAGCAAATCACAGAAATACCGTGAAATATTGCCCGAATACGATGCAATCATTTTTTTCGGACTACGGCAAAGGCGGCCTGTCGCATATCTCCGATATGATAGATTGGGCAAAAACACGCAGGTAAAAACCGTATTAATCGACCCCAAAGGCGACGATTACGAAAAAAATACGCCGGCGCCACGCTGATTACGCCCAATAGAGCCGAATTAAAAGAAGTGGTCGGCAGTTGGAAAAACGAAAGCGAGCTGACCGAAAAAGCGCAAAACCTGCGCCGCCACCTCGACCTGACCGCCGTTTTACTGACCCGAAGCGAAGAGGGCATGACCCTGTTCAGCGAAGGCGAACCCATTTACCAGCCCACCCGCGCTCAAGAAGTTTACGACGTATCCGGCGCAGGCGACACCGTCATTGCCGGAGTAGGCTTGGGGCTGGCGGCAGGCTACACCATGCCCGAAGCCATGCACCTCGCCAATACCGCCGCAGGCGTCGTCGTCGCCAAACTCGGCACAGCGGTTTGCTCGTTTGCAGAGTTGAACAAAGCATTGGAAGAGCAGTAATTTCTTTTTCAGACGACCCCATCTTTCCAAGGTCGTCTGAAACGAGTGCAACGAGTTTCGCTAAAACCAAAAAACAAAGGAAACCCAATATGACCATCATCGTAACAGGCGCGGCCGGCTTTATCGGCAGCAACATCGTCAAAGCCCTCAACCAACGCGGCATCACCGACATCGTCGCCGTTGACAACCTGACCCGTGGCGAAAAATTCAAAAACCTTGCCGAGTGCGAAATCGCCCACTATCTCGACAAACACGAATTCATCCGCCAAGTGCGCGGCCATCTTCTGCCTTACGAAAACATCGAAGCCGTCTTCCACCAAGGCGCGTGTTCCGACACCATGAACCACGACGGCCTCTACATGATGGACAACAACTACCAGTACACGCTCGACCTCTTGGACTGGTGTCAGGACGAACGCATCCCCTTCCTCTACGCCTCCAGCGCCGCCGTGTACGGTAAAGGCGAAATCTTCCGCGAAGAGCGCGAACTGGAAAAACCGCTCAACGTGTACGGCTACTCCAAATTCCTGTTTGACCAAGTATTGCGCCGCCGCATGAAAGAAGGTCTGACCGCCCAAGTCGTCGGCTTCCGCTACTTCAACGTTTACGGACAACACGAACAACACAAAGGCCGCATGGCATCCGTCGCCTTCCACCATTTCAACCAATACCGCGAACACGGTTATGTCAACCTGTTCTGCGCCAACGACGGCTACGGCAACGGCGAACAAACCCGCGACTTCGTCAGCGTCGAAGACGTCGCCAAAGTCAACCTCTACTTCTTCGATCATCCCAATCTCTCCGGCATCTACAACCTCGGCACCGGCCGCAGCCAACAGTTCAACGAACTCGCCGCCGCCACCGTCAACGCCTGCCGAGCCGCCGAAGGCAAACCTGAACTGAGCTTAAAAAGAGCTGATAGAAGAAGAACTTATCCGCTATATCCCCTTCCCCGACGCGCTCAAAGGCAAATACCAAAGCTTCACCCAAGCCGACATTACCAAACTGCGCGAAGCCGGATACAAGGAAGAATTTTTGGATGTCAAAGCAGGTGTCGGGCGCTACGTCAAATGGATGCTGGAAAATTTGGCTTAATTTGAAATGCGTATGAAAAGAGGTCGTCTGAAAACTCAGATTTGAGGTTTTCAGACGACCTTCCTCATAAAACCTCGTCTGAAACCCCTTATAATCCAACCTTTCCCCTATTTCATTCCCGCTCCCGATGTCCGAACTCTTCGCACCCTCCTCCATTTCCGTATCCGAACTCAACGCCCTCGCCAAAGCCTTGCTGGAAGACCATCTTGCCGGTTTGTGGATTGCGGGCGAAGTGTCCAATCTGACCCGTGCCGCCAGCGGGACATTATTATTTCTCGCTCAAAGACAGCCGTGCGCAGGTGCGTTGCGCCATGTTCAAGGGTGCGGCGGCGCGTTTGGCAAAGCCTTTGAAAGAAGGCGACCATATCGAAGTGGCGGGCAAAATCAGTATTTACGAGGCGCGGGGCGAATTTCAGATTACCGTGAACGAGGTGCGGCTAAAAGGCTTGGGACAACTTTACGAAGCCTACGAGCGGCTGAAGGCGCAGTTGCAGGCGGAAGGCGCGTTTGCGGCGGAACGCAAGAAACCTTTGCCCGCCAGACCGCAATGTATCGGCATCGTAACCAGTCTGGCAGCGGCGGCATTGCGCGATGTCGTTACCACCTTGAAACGCCGTGCGCCCGAAATTCCCGTCATCGTTTATCCGACCGCCGTTCAAGGCGCGGGCAGCGAGTTTCAGATTGCCCAAGCGATTAAAACCGCATCGCAATGCGCCGAATGCGATGTGTTGATTGTCTGTCGCGGCGGCGGCAGCATTGAAGACTTTGTGGGCGTTTAACGAAGAGACTGGTCGTGCGCGCCATCGAAGCCTGCGCGATTCCGGTCGTCAGCGGCGTGGGACACGAAACCGATTTCACGCTCGCCGATTTCGTCGCCGACGTGCGCGCGCCCACGCCGACCGGCGCGGCGGAACTGGTCAGCCCCAACCGCCAAGAATCGTTACACCGCCTCGCCCAAGCCCAAGGTCGTCTGAAAACCGTTTTTGGAACAACGTTATTTCGATGCCAGCCAAAAGCTCGACTGGCTCGCGCGGCAAATCCGCCACCCGCGCCAAAAACTCGATGAACAGCGCACCCACATCCACAAACTGGCGCAAACCCTGTCCTACTCGATGACGCAAAACGTCCGCGCCCACACCGCCCGTTTCGAACGCCAAACCCAAGCACTGAAACATTGCCGCCCCTGATATTTCCGTTTACCGGCAAGACATCGAGCCGCTTTTCAGACGACCTTGTCGCACGCCTTCCGCCAACTGCTCGCCCAACGCCGCCAAAGCCTGACCGCCCAAACCGCCCTGCTCGAAGCCGTATCGCCACAGCAGATTTTTGGAGCGCGGCTTCTCCGTCGTCAAAAACACACGCGGACAAGTCATCCGTAACGCTGACGTTGAGCAAGGGCAGAAACTGCACATCACTTTTGCCGACGGCGAAACCGACGTTCGCGTAACCAAAGAGCAGGAGCAGCGGGAATTGTTTGATTAATCGTCAGCTTGATGAAGAAGGTCGTCTGAAAACGAGCGTGGCGAGTTTTCAGACGACCTTTTGATTTTGATGGAAGGCAAGAAACAGGACTATCGTAAACTCAGATATAGTGGATTAACTCGAAACTGATCCCAAACAAAAAGGTCGTCTGAAAATGTTCAGACGACCTTTTGAGTTCAAACGATGAACGATTAGTGTTGATGCGCGCCACCGTGGTCATGACCATGGCCGTGATCCATGCCGGATTGCGGCGCGGTTTTCACTTCCAGTTGTACGGTTTGAGGTTTGGCATTTTTGAATTTCAGGGTAACCGGTACTTTTTCGCCTTCTTTCAGCGGTTTTTTCAGACCCATGAACATAACGTGGTAGCTGCCCGGTTTCAGCTCGGTTACGCCTTTTGCCGCCAGCGGGAACACCACCTTTGACTTCGCGCATGCGCATCACGCCGTTGTCGTTGACATGGGTATGCACTTCAACACGGTCGGCTACCGGGCTGCTGCCGCCGACCAAGAAGTCTTGTTTGGCTTCATCGTTGTGGATCTTCATGAACGCGCCGCCCATTTTCATGCCTTCAACGGTGGCACGCGCCCAACCGTCTTCAACGTGAACACCGGCTGCGGAAGCGGTGGATACCAAACCTGCTGCGATCAGGGTTGCCAATAATTTTTTTCATGTATTGCTCCTTTATGATGAAATGGGTGGTTTTTGTTGCGGCAAAAGCTTTCCGCGCGACATTGCATGTCGGTAATACTGTTCTCATCCTACATGCAATGGTCGTCTGAATGCTTTGACTCAGATTAAACAAAATGATTCAAATTAATTCATGAGAATTAATACTTAGTAAGTATAAATCATCTTAAAAGTAAATTTAAACATACCCGCGCCACAATGCGATCGCCCACACGATACCCAGCATCGTCAAAGCGAGCAATTGCGCGGCGGAGCCGGCATCTTTGGCGCGTTTTGCCAACTCGTGTTTTTTTCGGTGGAAGTGTGGTCGACGGCGGCTTCGACGGCGGTGTTGAACAATTCGGTGATCAGCGAAACAAACGACGCAATAATCAGCAGCATTTTGGTCGCGGAGTCGAAATTGAGGATGAAGGTCAAGACAATCAAAATCAGGTTCAGCCACAATACTTGGCGGAACGCGCTTTCATAGCGGTAGGCGGCGGTAAGCCCGTCTTTGGAATAGCTGAATGCGTTGATGATGCGTTTGATACCGCTTTTACCTTTTTTTATCGGCAGCGTAAGAAGATGGTTTCATAAGTAATGTTTGTATCAATATTTATATTTGTAGAAAGGGGTCGTCTGAAAACGAGCGAAGCGAGTTTCGCCAAAAACGAGCGCAGCGGGTTTTACTAAAACGGATTCGGATTTCAGACGACCTTTCGGGATTATTGTTTGGACCAAGCTTCGACAGCGTCGGCAAACATCGCGGCGACGTCGAAGTTTTTTGTTTCATGATTTCTTGGAAACCGGTCGGGCTGGTAACGTTGACTTCGGTCAGGTTGCTGCCAATAACGTCCAAACCTGCCAGCAAGATGCCGCGGCGTTTGAGTTCGGGGGCGAGGGTTTCGGCGATTTCTCGGTCGCGTTCGCTCAATTCCCTGCGCCACGCCGCGTCCCGCCTGCCGCCAGATTGCCGCGTGTTTCGCCGTTTTGCGGAATACGCGCCAAAGCATAGGGACACGACTTCGCCGCCGATAATCAGGATGCGTTTGTCGCCGTGGACGATTTCGGGGATGTAGCGTTGCGCCATGATGGTGCGGGAATCCAGCTGCATCAGGGTTTCGAGGATGCTGCCGATGTTGGGATCTTTTTCGGTCAGGCGGAAAATGCCCATGCCGCCCATGCCGTCCAGCGGTTTGATAATGATGTCGCCGTGTTCTTTCAAAAATGCGCGGACATCGGCTGAACGGGTCGTAACCAGCGTAGGTGCGGTGAACTGGCTGAAATTCAAAATCGCCAGTTTTTTTCATTGAAGTCGCGCATCGCCTGCCCGCTGTTAAAGACCTTCGCGCCCTGCTGTTCCGCCAGCGTCAGGAATTGGGTGGCGTAGAGGTATTGCATATCGAACGGCGGATCGGTGCGCATAATGACGGCATCGAAGTCTTTCAAGGTCGTCTGAACTTTGTCTGCCGCTTTAAACCACTCATGATCATCGTCGCTTTTTGCACCGAGAAACTCAAACGGCGCAGCCTGAGCCGTCACCAATCCTTGCTGTACGGACAATTCGCCGCTCAAGGTATGGAAAAAGCTGCCAGCCGCGTTTTGCCATCTCGCGCATCATGACGTAGGTGGTGTCTTTGTAGGTTTTGAAACTTGCCATCGGATCGGCAATAACCAGGACTTTCATGGGAACTTCCTTATAAACAAACGACGTAATCATACCTTGTATTGAGGTCGTCTGAAAGGGCGCGGGCAGTTTAGAAAAAGGTCGTCTGAAAAGCGGTTTGTGAATGGTTACACAAACTTCCTTTTCAGACGACCTCTCCGATTCTGCGTTTAAGCGGCGGCAAGGCTGATTAACTCTGCCGCGTGACTGCGGGTCGTGTCGGTAATGATTTCGCCGCCAAGCATACGGGCGATTTCTTCGATACGCTGCTGATGGTCCAACACGCTGATTTCGCTGACGGTTTGTTCGCCTTCGCTGTGTTTGCGCACCTGCCAATGGTTTTCGCCGCAGGAAGCAACTTGCGGCAGGTGGGTCACGGCGAGCGACCTGATGTTTTTACCCAAAGCACGCAGGGCTTTGCCGACCATTTCTGCCACGCCGCCGCCGATACCGGTATCGACTTCGTCAAAAATCAGCGTAGGGACTTGCGTGTATTGGCTGGTGACCACCTGCAAGGCAAGGCTGATGCGGGCAAGTTCGCCGCCGGACGCGACTTTGTTCAGCGGACGGGACGGATTGCCTTTGTTGGCGGCAACTTGGAAACTGTACCTGCTCCAAACCGTGCGCCGTGGGGAAGACGGCAGCAGGACGATGTCGAAACGCGCACCTTTCATGGCGAGATGCCGCATATGTCCGGTCGTTTCCTCGCCCTAACCTGCCCGCCGCCTGGTGGCGCATGGCGGAAAGAACATGGGCGGCTTCCTGATATTCGGCAAGGTTGCGGGCAACGGTTTTGCGTCAACGCTTCCAAATCGGCAGCGGCTTGCAGGGCTTTGCAGGCGCTCGTCGATTTCAGCCAGCTTTTGCGGCAAGGCTTCAGGCTCGATGCGGTATTTCCGCGCCATCCCCATCAGCTCGCCCATGCGCTGTTCCTGCGCCGCCAATTCGTTGGGATCGATGTCGCTGCGGCCCTGCGACGTCGCGCATATTGGCACTGATTTCGCCCAATTCGGCTCAATGCTCGCCAGCATATTCAGGCTTTCGGCAAAAGCGCGGCTCGATGTTTTTGCAGATTGGTCAATAATTTTTGGCATTGATAAATTTGACGTTGGATGCCGTTGTCGCCATCAATGTAGTCGCCGACTTCTTCGGCAGCCTGCAACAGCTCGGCAGAATGGGCAAGGCTGTCGTGGCTTTGGCTGAGGGCTTCCCATCTCGCCTTGTTTGACGTCCAACTGGTTCAATTCGTTGAACTGCCATTCCAAACGCTCACGCTCGATAATGATGGTCTCGGCGTGTTCCTGCGCCTCTTGGAGGGCTTTTTTCGCATTGACCCAGTTTTGATAAAAGCTGTCTGACGGTTTCCGCCTGCGCTTTGCTGCCCGCAAATGCGTCCAACAATTCGCGCTGGGCAGATTCTTGATTGAGGGAATGGTGGGCGTTTTGCCCGTGGATGTCGATAAGCTGCCCGCCGATGGCTTTAAGCTGCGCCAGCGTGGCTGCCTGATTATTGATGAAGCTGCGGCTTTTTCCTTTGGCGTCGATGATGCGGCGGATGCTGAGTTCTTCCGCATCTTCGTCCAAAAACCCTGCTCCTGCAATTGGGCTTTGAGATCGGGCAGAAGGCTGATGTCGAACAATGCCGACAACTGCGCTTCCTTCGCACCGCTGCGGACTTGGCTGTAATCGGCCTTATCGCCCAACAAAAGCCCGATTGCGTCCAGCGTAATCGATTTGCCCGCACCTGTCTCGCCGGTCAAGACGGTAAAACCGCTTTGGAAATCCAGATTGAGGTTTTCAACAATGACAAAATCGCGCAGAGAAAGTGCCAACAGCATGGTAGTATTCCTTAGTAAATCGACCGCACATCGGCGGTTAACTTTAGATATGCTGATTATAACTAAGATTTTTTTATAGTTTAAATAAGGTTTTTCCTTATTTTATATCTAACAAACTGAATACAATGATATTATTTTTTTAAAAAAAGGTCGTCTGAAAAACCTATTTCCAGTTTTCAGACGACCTTTGCCAATCCTGCTGATTTAATTAATCAGCCGCTCCGGCGTTTCTTCCTGCTCCTCTTCTCGCCTGTCGGCGGCGTTTCGATCAAATCAGGCAAAACCAATTCGCCCAATTCCGTCAGCGGCGGCAAATCTTCCAAACTGTCCAAGCGCAAATCGCTCAAAAACGTCGGCGTCGTCGCCCACAGCGCAGGCCTGCCGACGGAATCACGATGCCCGATCACTTCAATCCAGCCCCCTGTCCTGCAAGGTCTGCATCACGTTCTGCGACACCGCCACGCCGCGTATACCCTCAATGTCGCCGCGCGTCACCGGCTGCTGGTAGGCAATAATCGCCAGCGTTTCCATCACAGCGCGGGAATAGCGCGGCGCACGCTGCTCCTGAAGGCTGCCCAGCCGCTCGAAAGCCGCCTGCGCAATCTGAAACCGCCAGCCTTCGTGCGTATGCACCAGTTGCAACGCCCTGCCCTGCCAACGCGTTTTCAACTGCGCCAGCACGTCGATTAATTTGTCCTGCGACAGCGGCGGCACACAATTCGCGCATGGATTTTTCGTTTAGGGGTTCGGTTTAGGGTCAAAAGCGCGGCTTCAATGAGCGCGTCGGGAGGGAGTTTTTTTCAGTCATAACGTTAAAATTTAATTGTTTTTGATGTTTTCAGACGACCTTAGACAAGGACTCTTTTCAGTTTTTATATGTTGGTTTTAAATTTTACAAGCAGGCCGTCTGAAAATTTTATTCTAAGGTTTCAGACGACCTTTTTGAGGGCAGTGAAACCTCTTTTGGCATTCCACTATACCGCCCTACTGTCCGCCGGCTTTCTGCCCTTTTGCGCTCCGCTTTTTCTGGCTTCGCGAATGGCTTTGAGTTCCGCTTCTTTTTGGCGGGCTTTTTGAGCCATGTTTCCCATTGGTTCGGCGTTTCAAGGGTGATTCTGCTGATTTTGCCTTCGCGGAAGTCGGTGAGGATATTTTTCGGCGGCTTTTTGGTAGTTGATCCGTCCGCCGCTGAGGACTGCGCCGCGTTTTTTGGCTATCCACTCGAGCCATGAGTTGTCGTCCCAGTGGCTGCTGGGGTCTTTGTCGGCTTGGTAGCGTTCTTGCAACATGGGGAGGTAGTGGCGGCGGAGGTAGTCTAAGAGTTCGAGGGCGACTTCTTCTTCGTCCAGCGCGTTGCGTCCGACCAGCCGCCGGCGGCAAGGTTGTAGCCGCCTTCTTCGATGATGATTTTCGGCCACAGCATTCCGGGAGTATCGTAGAGCCAAAAGTCGTCGGCGAGGAAGAGGCGTTGTTCGGCTTTGGTAATGCCGGGTTCGTTGCCGGTTTTGGCGGATTTTTTGCCTATCATGCCGTTGATGAGGGTAGATTTACCGACGTTGGGGATGCCGCAGATGAGGACGCGCAGGGGTTTGTCTATGCCTTGGCGGTGGGGAATCATGGCGCGGCAGGCTTGAGTGATTTTGCCATGTGCGCCGGTTTCGGAGGAATCAAGGGCGATGGCACGGGTGTCAGGGGCAGCTGTTGTAGTGTTCGGAGCCAGATTTTTGGTGCGTTCGGGGTCGGCAAGGTCTTGTTTGTTGAGGATTTTGAGTTTGGGCTTGCCTTTTGGAAAGCTGGGCTAGCAGGGGGTTTTCGCTGGAGGCGGGCATTCGTGCGTCCAGCATTTCAATCACCATGTCGACGCTTTTTGGCGCGCTCGGCGATGGCTTTTTGCTTTGTTCATGTGGCCGGGAAACCATTGGATTGCCATGTTTTGTTCTTTTCTGTCTGATTTTGCGGTGGGGTCGTCTGAAAAAGTGGTTCGGCGGTGTTTTCAGACGATCTGAGGTTTGTCCGTTTTTCAGTGCAAAGGTCGTCTGAAAAGCCTTCGCGGTTTTTCAGACGACCTTTGGTTTGGGGCGCTCAAGGTTTAGAGGTTGCCGTGTTCGTAGCGGTAGTAGCCGGCTTCGTCCATACATTGTTCAAGGGATTTGGATTCGCGTCCGTGTTTGGCGTCGTGTTGCGCTTGTGATTTGCAAACGTTGATTTGGCGGGAAACGTCAGATTCGCTTGCGCCGGTGCGGTGCCAGCGGTAGGCGGGGACTTCGGCGGCGCAGGCGGCGAGTGTGCAGAGCGAGTGCGAGGGTGATGATGGGTTTCATGGTTTTCTCCTTTTTATATCGAAAAAGGTCGTCTGAAAAGGGGAATCAGCGTCCGGACAGGTTTTGCGCCCTGTCTGTGGCGGACCAGCAGTTCGTAATGTCCTTGCAGGCGTTGGGCGAGTTTTTTCGACGACATAGACGGAACGGTGCTGCCCGCCGGTACAGCCGATGGCGATGGTAACGTAGCTGCGGCTTTCTTTTGCAGGCGCGGGAGCCAGTGGTTCATAAAGTGGTCGATGTCGTCCACCATTTCCTGCGCCAGGGCTGCTGGTCAAGATACGCTTGAATGGGGGCATCCATGCCAGTGTAGGGGCGCAGCTCGGGATCGTAATAGGGATTGGGCAGGCTGCGCATATCGAACATGAAATCGGCGTTGTTCGGCACGCCGTATTTGAAGCCGAAAGACTCGAGGATAACCAAAAGCCCCCTGCGCTCAATGTTGAGCCATTGTTGAACGGCGTAACGCAATTGCTGCGCGTTCATTTTGGATGTATCGATGCAGTAGGCGATGTCTTTGAGCGGGAACAGCCATTCGCGCTCTTTTTGCAGGCTTTCCAGCAGGGTAAGGTTCAGTCCAGACAGCGGATGGCCGCGCCGCGTTTCGGAAAAACGGCGCACCAGCACGCTTTCTTCTGCCTCCACAAACAATACTTCGACCTGATGGCCTTCATCGCGCAGGTATTGGATTTGCTCCTGCGCTTCCTGAATGTTGATGCCGGAGCGGACATCGACGCTCACGCCGAGTTTGGTTTCATCGGCGCGCTCGATATGGTGCAGCACCAGCGAAGGCAGCATTTCCAGCGGCAGGTTGTCCACGCAGAAATAGCCGAGGTCTTCAAGCTGTTTGAGGGCAACGGACTTGCCCGAGCCGGACAATCCGCTAATCAGGACGATTTTCATGGTTTTGTTCGTTTTCTTTGAGTTGTGTTTGATGGCGTTCGAGGAATTCTTTGGTACTGTCTTTGCCGCGCAGCTGGAGGATGTAGTTGCGCACCGCCGCTTCAACCAATACGGCAAGGTTGCGGCCCACGGCGACAGGCAGGGTGACGGAACGGACGTTGACGTTGAGGATGGACTCGGTTTCCGTGCGTATGCTCAAGCGGTCGAGCTGCTTCATGTAATCGTCGTCAGCAGCGACCAGGTTGATAATCAATTGGAGGATTTTTTCGGACGGATGGAGGTTTCGCCGAAAATGTGGCGGATGTTGAGTATGCCCAATCCGCGCACTTCAGGAAATCACGCAACATCGGCGGGCAGCGGCCTTCGAGCGTTTCGGGACCGGTACGGAAAAAGCTCGACCGCATCATCGGCAATCAGGCTGTGTCCGCGCGAAATCAATTCCAACGCCAACTCGCTTTTTACCCAAGCCGGAATGACCGTAATCAACACGCCGACTTCAAATACATCGAGGAATACGCCGTGTTTGACGATGGAAGTTGCCAGCGTGCGTTGCAGGTAAATCCGCAACACGTCCATCAAATACGGGCTTTCGAGCTTGGAAGTCAGCAGCGGGATGTCGTTTTTATGGCAGTAATCGCGCAATTTGGGCGAAACCGCCAGACCGTTGGCAACGATGACCAGCGACATGGGGATATCGAAGAGTTCGCCGAAATCGTAATTCAACTCGCCCGATTCAAGGCGCTTTGAGATATTCGGCTTCGGCAACACCGACGACTTGGATTTGATTGGGATGGATAAAATTCAAATGGCCGACCAACGCCAAAACGGGTTTGTCGGCCTCTACTCCGATGCGGTTGTCCGCACCCGAATTGCCTGCCGCCCAAGCAAGTTGGAGCTTGTGTTGATTATCGGAAAACAGGCGGCGGACGGATATACTGGGCATTCTTTACTCTTCTGCCAGAAGTTTGCGCACCTCCTCGGCAGAGGTTGCGGACATCAAAGGCTTCACGGACGGCTTTTTGCGAGAACCTGCCCGCCAGTTTGGACAAGACTTCCAAATGCTCGCCGGTCGCATTTTCCGGCACCAACAAAGTGAAAATCAGGGATACGGGTTTTGCCGTCGGGCGCATCGAAAGCGACCGGTTCTTTCGTGCGGATAAACGCGCCGGTGGCTTTTTTCACGCAGGCATGACGGCCGTGCGGGATGGCGACGCCCTGCCCCTAAGCCGGTCGAACCCAGCTCGCGGGCAAACAGGCAGTCGAAGACATCGCCGTGAGGTAATTCTGCTTCATGTTCAAGCAGCAGGCCCGCTTCTTCAAACAAGCGTTTTTTTGCTGCCGACTTCCAAGTCTAAAAACGATATGGGACAAAGGCAAAAATTTCGCCGATAAGGCTCATAGAAATCTCTTTTGATGTGGCAAAATGAAATGGAATTGTACCGACTGTCTGTACAAACCTCAATCCTGAACACGCAATTTACACTCAGATTGCTAACAAGAAACGCTGCTTCTTTGATATTTCTTAACTCATACACAAGGTCGTCTGAAAACGGCGGCAAGTGTTTTACGGCTGGTTTAGATACCAGACAAAAACTCCGCCGCTATTATCAATCCGCCCTGCTCCCAAAAAGCAAAAACGTCGTCTGAAACCCTTTTCAGACGACGTTTTAACCATTTTATTGCCTTACAACCGCGTGGCAGCCAAAGCCCACAAATAATGCCCCGCCAAACCCAAAAACCACAGCAGGCCGATATAGTTGTTATCCAAAAACACTTTTAAAACAAGTCTGGCGGTCGCGCGTTTTGATGGCATGGTATTGACCGATTTGCAGCCACACCACCGCAGGCAGCATAATCCAATACGGCTACGTCGCGCCGATTTTTCACGCCCAACACCGCCATCAGCGCGGTAAACCAAAAATGGCAGAGCATGGAAGCGGAAATATCGTGATCGCCGAACGTGATGGCCGAAGTTTTAATCCCTGATTTTTCAAATCGTCTTCCTTGTCCGACATCGCATAAATCGTGTCGTAGGCAAGCGTCCACAAAGCATTGGCGGTAAACATCAGCCACGCCGTAGAAGGCACGCCGCTGCGGACGGCGGCAAACGCCATCGGAATCCCGAAAGAAAACGCCAGCCCCAAATAAAACTGCGGCAGCGGGAAAAACCGTTTGGTAAAGGGGTAAGTCATCGCCAAAAACAGCGCGGGAACGCTCATCACCCAAGTCAACAGGTTCAGTGACGTCATGCAGAGGGCGGCAAGCAGGCAGAGGATGACGGTCAGCAGAATCGCTTCCGTTTTAGAAACCAACCCGCGGGCAAAGGGGCGGTTTTTCGTGCGCTCGACCGAACCGTCAAAATTGCGGTCGGCAAAGTCGTTGATCACGCAGCCTGCGCTGCGCATAAAGAACGTACCGGCGGTAAACGCCCAAAAAATATCCGCTTCCGGAATACCTTCCGAAGCGACCCATAACGCCCAATAGGTCGGCCAAAGCAGCAGCAACGTGCCGATAGGCTTGTCGATGCGCATCAATTTGCCGTATATGACCATCCGTCCGACGGCATAGCGCGGGAAAAATGTAGGAGAACACGTCTTATCTTCATGCGCATGTGAAAAATATGTTATTGGTATAATAAATCAATTTGTAATTATTGCTTAGCGTATTATGTTCATTATAAATCAATTTTTAGATTTTACTATTTTTATTTAGACCCTTATCCCCAACTTTTACAGAAAGATACAAAAACGGCATATCTGCGCCCTACACAAACTGCGCCAACCCCGCCAAAAATATTCCGTCAGTTCCAACACCTCGCCATCCCAATCGAAAATAAGACCTGCGGGCAGCGACAGGTCGTCTGAAATCATCCTGACCGCCAACGTTTTCCATCAGGCAAAACTCGAATGCCGAACGCTTCAGGGCAGCGTGCCGTCAAACAGCCGCTCGCCCAAAGGCTGCGTGCCGCAATCCAACACGCCGCGCCAGGGCTTTGCGATTGCAGGCTGCACGCGCTGCGCGCCCTGTACGACGGGAACGCCGTTCAGATGCAGCAAAACGTCGCGGACGAATTGCGGGGCGGCGGTTTCGGCATGGTTTTCGGCAAACGAATTGCCCTGCCCGTCCAGTTCGCCCATATACAGCACTTTTACCGTAAAACTGCCGCCCAAGGCGCGTAAAGCGGCGGTCAGCGATTGCGCTTGGCACAAAGCGGCGGCGCGTTCGTTCCAGCCCTGCGGCAGTTCGTCGGGAAGTTTGTCTTACAATTCAAAGGGGATTCATGGGGTTTAGATTGATGTGTTTCATGGCATATAAATAACTCTTTCAGACGACCTCTAATCTTAAAAGAGGTCGTCTGAAAAATTAAATCAATAACGGAGATAATCAGGATGACGGGAGCAGCCTGAATAGCGGATTGTACATTCATTGGAATGCTTACTGCATTCTAATAAAGCACCCTTTTCCGCTTTACGAACATCCACATCGGTTGAAGTCCCATATCCTCCATTGCCAACGACTCCACCTATCGCTATCGCACCACATGTATTACGGTATTGTGTTATCAATTGGCATCCTTCCCACTCTTTTCCTATAGGATTCTCCCCACCACCTGCTTTTAATACAATTTGCTAGTGCTTCTTTTATTTGCTGAATGATAGCCTTCTGTATTGTTCTCAGCATAACCTATAGCCACATTAGCAGGGTTCAGATATATCGCTCCCCCAACGATCAGGTATATTAATAACGCGGTTGCTTTGTCCGATGGCACGGTTATTTCCAGCACACCCTGGTAAATTAGGGTGATAAACACACGGATTATTCATTTCGTTAGCATAAGATAAAGAATTAGATAAAAACAATGCAATCATTAAAAATATTTTTCATTTCATGTCCTTAGCGTAACCATCATTAATCCAAACCACTCTATATGATCGTAATCTGAGCAATACCCAGTCACGATGGAATATTGCTTGTTACCAGTATCAATTTTTCAGACGACCTCTAAATTTTAAAAGGTCGTCTGAAAACTTATTTAATAATCGGGGTGGCGAGAACAGCCAGAGTAAAGAATTTTACAATCATTTGAATACTGACTACACCCGTCAAAAAGCTTTTTTGTTCTGCTTTTCTAGATAATCATCGCTTTTTGCACTATAGCTTTTACTGCCCACAGCAATCGCACTGCAAGCATTGCGAACTTCCGTCATCTTACGACAACCCTTTCCATCTCTATGCAATGGATTTTGACCGCCTCCTGCGTTAATGCAGTTTGCCAATGCCTCTTTATTGGCGGAACGATAACCTTCAGTATTGTTTTCAGAATATCCCACCGCATCATTGGCAGGATTATAATAAATGGCACCCCAACGATTCGGAATCTTGACGACTCGGTTTGTTTGCCCCTATAGGTCGGTTATTGCCACTACAACCAGGTAGGTCAGGATGGTAAACGCAAGGATTACTCATCTCATTAGCTAGAATCAGTTGACTTAAGGTTACCATTATGAACGTTAAAAATAACTTTTTCATTATTAATCCTTTATTTTATTCCAGTGCTACCGTCATCTTTTTACTTCTATCCTTATTCACTCTAGGCGACCCATCCGAATTGGTCGGGCTGTTTCCACCTTTGCAGAATGTTATGAGTATTGAACCCCAACGACGACCCGATCAGATTCCCCACCAGCAACGGCGCGGTGATCATCAGCGTACCCATCATCAGCCCCAAAACTGCCCTGCATGATCGTAATCTGCACAATACCCAGTCACGATGGAATATTGCTTAGTTATCGTAGCAAATTTTTCAGACGACCTCAAATCTTAAAAAAGACCGTCTGAAAAATCAAATCAATCAACACGATAATCAGGGTGACGGGAACATGCAGAATAGCGTATTTCACAAGAATCAGAATATTTACTGCATGTTCTCAAAACTTCTTGCTCAAGTTCATCCAAATAGTCGCCACTTTTTAATGGCATAGCCTTTGGTTCTTCCCATTGCGATGGCACTGCAAGAATTCTATTTCTAGTTCCTAACCTGCACCCTTTTCCGTCAGGAGCCATAGGATTCTGACCGCCGCCTGCTTTTGATGCAGCTTGCTAGTGCTTCTTTTTCAGCACCTCCATAACCTTTGGTATTATTATCTGAATAACCAAATACCCTATTTGCAGGATTATAATAAAATGGCGCCCCAACGGTTGGGAATATTAATTACCCGTCGTGACGCAGACGAACCGTTTGCCCCTGCACCCTGCCAAATCAGGACGTTGAATACAGGATTCATCACCGGATCATTAATGGCATTCAGCCCGTCGGCAGAGATAAAACCCACTTAATGCCATAGAAAATACTAAAAATATTCTTTTTACCATCTCATCCTCCATTTCTTACTGCCAAAGACACTGTGTTACTCCCTTTATCCTTAATCCCTAGGCACATTAGCAACAAAACCTAAAAACTTCAGCCCCTTAGAAATACTGCTTGACAAATCATACAGCAAACACAAGCTAAACCCCAGTTCCGTCAGTATCGCCAGCGACAGCACACTTTCGTTCAGCAGCAATGCTCCGCCACTTTTAATCGTTTTCAGACGACCTTTCGTCCGTCTCACCTTATCCAACTCCATCCACTCCGCATCGGGGAAATCTGTTTTCAGACGACCCTTTAGATACGCCAAGCTGTCTTGGGCGATGTTCTCGTCGCGGCTGTCGTGGATGTGGTTGAAAATCAGGCTGTGCAGGCTGATGCCGTATTGTTTGAGCGCGGCGAAGCTGAGCAGGGTGTGGTTGATGCTGCCGAGCCGCCCGCTGGTAACGAGGATGACGGGATAAGCCTGTTGCTGAATATAATCAATGGTTAACAGATTTTCCGTCAGCGGAACCATTAATCCGCCCGCGCCTTCGACCAAGACGATTTCGTATTGTGCCGCCAGTTGTTGCGTGGCGGTGCGGATTTTGTCCAAGTCCAAAACCCTGCCGTCCAGACGGGCGGCGAGATGGGGCGAGGCGGGATAGCTGAAGATTTCGGGCATGGTCAGCCGCTGTTTGTCGGCTTCCTGCATGGGTATGCCCATGATTTTGCGGTGGACGGCGATGTCTTCAGCGATGTTTTGGCAACCGGTTTGCACGGGCTTTTGCGTGATCACGCTTTTGCCCTGCTGCAACAATTGTTTTGCCAATACGCCGGTGGCGACGGTTTTGCCGATGTCCGTGTCTATGCCGCTGACGAAGTAAACGCCTTTCATTTGCTGTGTCCCTTCAAGATTTGCACGGTTTTGTCGGCAAGTTCGGTCAAGAGGTCGTCTGAAATAATGTAAGGCGGCATGAGGTACACCAGCTCGCCGAATGGCTGCACCCAAATGCCCTGCGCCACGCAATCCGCTTGAAAACGCGCCATATCCACGCCTTTTTCCAACTCAATCACCCCGATAGCACCCAAAATGCGCACATCTTTCACGCCGCGAATGTCCCATGCGGTTTTCAGACGACCTTTCAGGATGCTTTCGATGCGGCGGATATTTGCCCGCCAGTCTTGAGACAAAAAGCAGTTTGACCGAAGCGCAGGCAACGGCACACGCCAGCGGGTTCGCCATAAATGTCGGTCCGTGCATAAACACACCCGCTTCGCCGCGCGAAATCGTTTCGGTGACTTTTTGCGAAGTGATTGCCGCCGCCAGCGTCACGCTAGCCGCCGCTCAAACCCTTTGCCGATACACATACATATCCGGCACGACCCTCCGCGTGTTCGCAGGCAACATCTTGCCCGTGCGCCCGAATCCGGTGGGCACTCGTCAAAAATCAACACGATATCAAATTCGTCGCACAAATCGCGCAAACTGCGAAGATACTGCGGATGATAAAATATGCCGCCCGCGCCCCTGCACGACCGGTTCCAAAAATAAAAGGCGGCAATATCCGCATGATGCGCTTCAAACAAGGCGCGGACAGAAGCTGCAAATCCGTTCCGTCCCATTCATCGTCGAAACGGCTTTTTCGGATTATCGACAAAATAACGCTGCGGCAGAGCGCTGCCGAAAAATATAATGCATCCCCGTTTCCGGATCGCAGACGGACATCGCGTTCCAAGTATCGCCGTGATACCCGCGCCGCACCGTCGCGATATTCTGCTTCGCGGTCAAAACCCCGCGCCTCGCTGGTATTGCACCGCCATTTTCAACGCAACTTCCACCGAAACCGAACCCGAATCCGCATAAAAATACGGTCCAGTCCCTCGTGGCAAAATCCCGACCAACAACTCTGCCCAGCTCCACCGCCGGCTCGTGTGTCAAACCGCCGAACATCACATGCGACATCTGTTTAATCTGCGCCTCAACCGCCTGATTCAAAACAGGATGATTAGAAGCTGTATCGCACACCACCAAGACGACATCCCGTCAATCAGCCGCGTACCGTCCGCCAATTCGATATGCACGCCCTCCGCACGGCGAACCGAATAAACAGGCAAAGGGTCGGTCATGGACGTATAGGGATGGAGCAGATGGGTGCGGTCGAAATCGAGCAGGAGGAAGTGTGTTCGGAAAAACATATTTTCTTACAGGGTCAATGCCAAATTCCGCTATTTTTAACCCACTCTGATTAGATGAAAACCTGAAAAGTCTTTATTGAATAATGAAAAGGTCGTCTGAAAACCTGTTTTCGGTGATGTGGTTCATATCCGGCATAGTATGTAGAAAAATATCAGGCAGTTTAGGGGAAATAACGCCGTTTGAAAGGCGGACTTTCAAACGGCTTGTTTTTGAGAATTTCAAGTGAGATAGCTAATCACGGCGTGAACATGAATACGCCCTATATTCTGTCGATATCCCAAAACCAAAGACATTAAAAAGACAAATTCAGGTCAATGAAGGCAGATTAATGCAGCGTACTGTTTGGTTCTTCATCAGAGTCGCAGAAATTGCAGTAACGATAGACGTCGACGTCTATTTCCGTACCCGTCAGATAACAAAATTCTATGATTTCCCGACTAAATCCTATATAGGGATTTTGTTCTGCATCCACAACATATTCAGGGACACTTCCAACCAAAATTTTGCTTGGTATTGCTGACGGAATCGGGCAAGTGCATCAATGTTCCCGTGCAATTGGCGGACAATCCGCAGGCACTGCCCTTCTGCATCATTGACCGGCTGATCTTGGCGGCAGCCATTCCATGCGCTCCAATCAGCCGGCTGTGGGCGTAGCATTCCATTAGCTAAATGCGTCTCTCCACATCGGGTAACAGAAAACGGCTGGATACCGAGCAATTGCGTCAATTCATCGGCGCAATTGTGGTCGGATACCATACAGGAAATAGCTGTAACAATTGGGGAGAATCATCATATTTTTGTTTTCAGACGACCTTCACATCCCCTACAACTCAATCCCTTTCAACTTCGCCACGGTATTGATGTCTTTATCGCCGCGGCCGGACAGGTTGACCAGAATCACTTGGTCTTTACCCATTTTCGGCGCGTTGGCGACTGCCCATGCGAGGGCGTGGCTGGATTCGAGCGCGGGATGATGCCTTCGAAGCGGCACAACAAATCAAAGGCTTCGAGTGCTTCGTCGTCTTTTGGCGACGGTGTATTCGACGCGTTTGATGTCGTTCAGGTGGCTGTGTTCCGGGCCGATGCCGGGGTAATCCAAGCCTGCGGAAACGGAGTGCGTCCCCAGGACTTGGCCGTTTTCGTCCTGCATCAGGTAGCTGCGGAAGCCGTGCAATACGCCGATGGGGGCTTTGCTGGTAATCGGCGCGGCGTGGTCGGGGGTGTCCACGCCCAAACCGCCGGCTTCCACGCCGACGAGGCGCACGTTTTCTTCGCCGATATACGGGTGGAACAGCCCGATGGCGTTCGAGCCGCCGCCGACGCAGGCAACGGCGACGTCAGGGCTGTCTCGCCGATGGCTTCCTGCATCTGAGCTTTTGGCCTCGTTGCCGATGACGCATTGGAAATCGCGCACCATTTCGGGATACGGCGCGGGGCCGGCGGCGGTACCGATGATGTAGAACGTGTCGTCCACGCGGGCAACCCATTCGCGCATGGCTTCGTTCATTGCGTCTTTCAGCGTGCGGCTGCCGCTGTCGACGCTGACCACGTTTGCGCTCAATAATTTCATGCGGAACACGTTGGGCATTTGACGCTGGATGTCGTCCGCGCCCATATCACGTCGCAAGTCATGCCGAAGCGGGCGGCGACGGTGGCGGGAGGCCACGCCGTGCTGACCCGCGCCGGTTTCGGCGATGACGCGTTTTTACCCATACGACGGGCAAGCAGCGCCTGACCGATGGTGTTGTTTACCTTGTGCGCGCCGGTGTGGTTCAAGTCTTCGCGCTTCAACCAGATTTGCGCGCCGCCCAAATGCTCGGACAATCGCGCGGCATGGTAAACGGGGCTGGGGCGGCCGACGTAGTGTTTCAAATCGTGGTGGAACTCTTCCCAAAAACGACGGGTCGTTTTCGCTGCTTTGATAGGCATCCGCCAGCTCTTGCAAGGCGGGAATCAGGGTTTCGAGACGTAAAGTCCGCCGTGTTCGCCGAAAAAGCCCTTCTCGTCGGGCGCTTGGTAGTTTTTCATCGGATTTCTTCTCATTTGTGTCTGTTTTTCAGACGGCCTCGGTCTGTTAAAGGCCGTCTGAAAGGGGAAATTGTCGGCAATTATAACTGCTTTTTCACACAAACCCGCCATTTCGAAAAACGCCCGATACGCCGCCGCCTTTTTCGCCAAACTCAAAGCGATAAGCGCGCGAAGTGGACGGCAGGCGGGTCAGGGTCAAATCCCTGTCCCGGCAAACGGAAACGGCATGGTTTTCGCCCGTTTTCGGCATTTTGATGCCGCCACCCTGAATATCGAGCAGGATTTCGTCGCCTTCCCGCCGGTGGTGCAGATGTGGCGGCAGTCGGGCATCTGCGCCAACACCGCCGCCAAATCGACGGTTTTCGACCACTTGCAAAAACTTGTCGGACGCATTGCCGTGTTCCCGCACCGCCTTCAACACAGTCGGACAGGACGCAATCCCCCGTTCGCGCAAAAACGCCTTGATTTTCCCCGCATCAAACGCTTTTTCAGACGGCATCTGGAAATGCGCCGCATCATTAAAAAACACCAGCCCGTAGACGCGCCACATATCGTTTTGAAAATTCGGATAATGAAACTGCATCGCGCGTTTGTCTTCCTTGGGCGGAAACGTCCCCATCATCATCACCGTTGCCCTGCGGCGGCAGCAAGGCGGGGAAAGGTGGGTTTCAATTTCGAGCGGAGCGGACATCATGATTTCCTTGATAAAAATATTGAACACAAAGCAGCCGGTTGCCGCCTTTTCAGACGACCTGCCGATTAATACTGATAGACAAGTTTTCTCCCCCAACAAGTTTCCGGCTGTTTCACATTATGCTCTTCCACCAATTCATTTTTTCCGCTTTCGGGCGGGCTGATACCGTCCAGATATCCGGCCGGTCACGATTCCAAGTCAGCAAAGGAAACATTGTCAAATACGCAAACCCAAAAATATCGGTTTTGTTTGGGTTCAATTCTATTTCCACAATATTCTTTTTACCGTCCAGCGTGATCAAGCCTGTAAAGGCATATTTTCAGGAGCCAACCATGCCAGCCAAACTTTGCCGGATTCAATGTATCTCACTTCATGCAAACCGAGCTTCACATTTTCGCCCAATTGCGACACCGGCAGCACGAAAGACTCATCCAACTTACACCCCATCAGCCGGTAATCGTCAGGCGAAGGCGTTCGCTTATCCTTCGTACCGACATACTTCCACCCAAAATCTTCAGCGTCCACACGGCACAACCAATCTTCCGACCAAAACCGGGTTTCCGATCGGCTACTTCCGTCGGCTTCAGAAAGACGCCTTCGCCCATATTTTGGTCATAAAACTTCCGTTCCACCGCCTTAATCATCACGCCTTTCCATTCGACGGGCTTGGGGAAGACTGCATACTCGTAAGATTCGATATCCTTTTTCCACCGAAAATGCAACTTCGTTCCGGCGGGCAATGGAAAACCATCTACCACCGTATCTTCCCGAAGCACATACCCTTCCGGTTTTTGCTGCCCCATCCACACGCTCCACGCCTGCACGCCCAAACAGCACAGCAAAAACACGTTGAACCTGACAGCCATTGCTTTAAACAACGGTCTTTCAGCCTTCAACATCATCTCGACAAGCATCAAGCCCAGTATGGCGACCACCGTCAGCCAAATAAAGTTATAAAACGGCAGCATTGATTCTTTTCTTTGTTCGTTATATTGAAATTTCTCTCGTTATCAAAACCATATTGCTTCAACTTTACCTATTATAAATAAAAGGTCGTCTGAAACCCAATTTCAATAAAGTAAAAATACCCGAACAAAAATTTCAGACGCCCCCTGCCTTGTCCTGAAACAAGTTTACAAGCCGACAGACAACGTTATCGCAAACGGAACAGCCGCTTGAAGCGATATGTTAGAATAAAAACCACGAAACATAGAAAAGAAAAGGTCTCAATGCAAAAATTCCTATTGAATACTACAACCTCAATTTATTCGAACAACTGACAGGCCTGTCATTGCTTTTCGTAAAAAAGGCCGTTCAGGAAAGTGGAGAACCTTCATGTCTTTGCTTTCAACAGAGGCATATGAAAAAGAAAAGGAGAAAGTTTGAAATCACCGCTACAAAGCGCAAACCATCCCTTTAGGGCATGTCTCTTGATGCGGTTATCTGGCAACCCTATTATGTAAACCTTGTTATATCTGGACTTGATACATCGGACATTATCTTTTCCAAAGACGATTTGCAGCCCCTGAAAGACCCTTATCGACAGCTTTTTGCATTATGTTTGCAGCAACAAATGCCGAAATAGAAAATGCGAAAGCCTACGAGTTGATGAAAACAAAACCGTTTATTTTCTCGGACAACTCCTTACCAAAAGAGTTTAAGGTGGGAGACAGAATCGGTTTCGAAGGCATTCAAAGAGAATCAGACGGTAAACATTATGTATCCGTCAAATGTTTCCTGACTAGGGAAAGTGCTGAAAAATTCAATATGAACAACCGCCCCGTAACGCCCGCCAATTTGGGATACCTCAAATATTTCTGGTGCAAACCGGTCATTATCGAACCACACCGAGACTACTGGATTGAGTTTCTATAACACTGACAGAGCATCCATCGTTTGATAAGGAACTTATCCTCTTGAATCTTTTCAGACGACCTTCTGCCCATACCCGCATCAGCGTCATGCCGCCGACTGCCGCCGCGCAGCCCGCAACCAGCGAAATGTGCAGCGGTTCGCCCAAAAACCCCACGCCGAAGACAGCATACCGAAAATCGGTACGAGCGTAATATACGCCGCCGCGCTGCCCTGCGCCCAAAGTCTTCACGCCTTCAAAATACCACGCATAGGCCAATACCGTCGCACCGATGACCAGCCACACCAAGGCTGTCCAGCCGCGCCCATCCATTGCCGCTATTGCCTCAAACGGCAATCCGTCCGTCCACAACGCTACCACCGACAACATCAGCGCGCCGATGAACGACGTTGCTGCCGTTACCGTCAACGCGTCTATCCCGCGCAAAACCGCACGCCCGATTAAAGTATAAGCCGCCCAGCAAAACCACGCAGCCGAAAATCAGCCATTCCCCCGCCTTGATGCCGCCCGACAATACCGCCAACGGCTGTCCTTGCGTGACCGCCACAATGGCACCGCTGACCGCCAGCAGCATACCCGCCAAAATCTTCGCATTTAAACGCTCGCCGAAAAACCAAGTCGCCAACAGCAGCGTCAGCACGGGATTCAACGCCACGACCACTGCCGCCTTGCCTGCCGGCATAGTCTGCAAACCCAGCATAAAAAACACCGCATAGCCGCACACCCCCGACGGAAGCGGCTGCTGTCGCTTCCAGCCATTGCCGTGCCGACAAAGCCGCAAAGTCGCGAACCTGCTGCGCGCAAAACAACCAACCCAACAGCAAAATCGAAGCCAGCACAAACCGAACCGCCCCGCCCGTCAGCGGCGGCAGCGACTGACCCAGCATCCGCCCCATCGGCCAAGACGCACCCCACAACACCGCCATCCCCAGCAGTTTCAAATGTACAGAATAACGTTCCATCTCATTCCTTTATCGACAAAGGCCGTCTGAAAATGTTTCAGACGGCCTTTATCCACTTAGGATTTTACAATACGACCATTAGGGTAAATACTGCGGTAAGCAATATAAGGGGACAGCAGTAAAACTGCGCTGACAGGTAGGAATAGTAAAAAGTATGATCATGATAATCCACTGGCCTAACATGCTGCCTAATACGCCCCACATAAAAAGAATAGAGAGCCACACCCTACAACATAAACTAATATTGCAGGAATATTACACATAGCCGCTTTAACATTAGCTTTAATAGCCTCCCATGGCTTCAGACCATCTAAAACAATCAAAGCGGGGTTAATAAAAAGATAGACAAAAGGACAGTAACAATCAATACAACACCTATCATCATTGCCCAATGACCTGCAAAAATATAGCGGAATGATAAGCAAACTAACAGCTATACTGAACAGCACCTGAAGTAACAATAAAATGAAAAACTCATTTTTATCTAAAAACAATATCTTTCACATCAAATGCTTTTTCCATTATTGATATTGTTAGCAACATACATAGCTCCGCCTACTAAGCATGAACCCACCCAGCTGAATACAATACCTTTTAAACTAGAGCGCATTAATTCCTAGTAAGTCAATAATAGAAACCACAAAGCCTACGACCATATAAGCCAATAATACGCCTATCCATTTCCACGGATGAAGTTTGAAAATACCGAAAGCGTCGGTAATCCACTTGATGCCTGCAGAAGCAGGAAGGCGTTTGGGTTCGTGATATCGAACTTCCTGTGAAGTGGGTATTTGGTCTTTCCATAAAATTCCTATTATAAAAATCAAAAATTTAAAATCACAATAAAGGCAGCCAGTGCATACTGACTGCCTTCTTACCAATTATTTTTGCCTGCCAAGAATCTTTCAGTGTCACAGTGCGGTTAAACACCGGTGTGTCTTTGCTGTGGTCTTTGCGGTCGGTCACGAAATAGCCCGATACGCTCAAACTGCCAACGGCTCTCAGCGGGCAGGTTTTGGCTGCGGGTTCGGCGTGAGGCGGTGATTTCTTTGACGGACTCGGGGTTGAGGAAATCGGTAAACGGCAGATAGTCGCCGTCTTCGCCGCGCACGGCATCGGGACGCTCGACGGTAAAGAGGCGGTCATACAGGCGGACTTTGATTTCGGCGGCGTGTTCGGCGGAAACCCAGTGAATCACGCCTTTGACTTTTCTGCCTTCTGGATTTTTGCCCAGGTGTCGTGGTCGATGCTGCATTTGAGTTCGACAACGTTGCCCACTGCGTCTTTTCACGACTTCGTCGCACTCGATCACATAGCCGTGACGCAGGCGCACTTCGCCGCCGAGTGTCAGGCGTTTGAAGCCTTTGGGCGGATTTTTCCGCAAAGTCGTCCGCTTCGATGTAGATGGTTTGTGAAACTAGGTACTTCGCGCTCGCCCATTTCTTCGTGATTGGGGTGGAACGCGGCGCGGCGGCTTTGGGTTTTGCCGGCTTCAAAGTTGGTCAGAGTCACTTTGAGCGGGTTCAAAGACCGCCATCAGGCGCGGGGCGGAGTTTTTCCAGCTCTTCGCGAATCGCGCCTTCCAGCACGCTCATATCGACGATGTTTTCAGATTTGGAAATACCGGCACGTTTGGCAAACAGACGCAGGCCCTCGGGCGTGTAGCCGCGGCGGCGCATACCGGAAAATGGTCGGCATACGCGGATCGTCCCAGCCGGAAACATGACCTTCTGAAACCAGTTGGTTCAGCTTGCGTTTTGGAGGTGATGGAATACAAAAGCTCCAAACGGGAAAACTCGTATTAGCGCGGGCGGGTGGCGTGCGGCGCGGGGATGTTGTCCAACACCCAGTCGTACAGCGGGCGGTGGGCTTCAAATTCGAGCGTACACAAAGGAATGTGTGATGCCTTCGATGGCATCGGAAATGCAATGCGTGTAGTCGTACATCGGGTAGATGCACCATTTGTCGCCGGTGTTGTGGTGATGGGCGCGGCGGATGCGGTAGATGACCGGGATCGCGCATATTGATGTTGCCTGATGCCATGTCGATTTTCAGGCGCAGGGTTTTGCTGCCGTCGGGAAACTCGCCGTTTTTTCATGCGCGTGAACAGGTCGAGGTTTTTCTTCGATACTGCGGTCGCGGTAAGGGCTGTTTTTGCCCGCTTCGGTCAGCGTGCCTCGGTATTCACGCATTTCTTCGGGCGTCAAATCATCGACATACGCTTTGCCGTCTTTGATTAAACCGACGGCGTAGTCGTAAAGCTGGTCGAAATAATTGGAAGCGAAACGCGGCTCGCCCGCCCAATGGAAACCGAGCCACTCGACGTCTTCTTTGATGGCGTTGACGTATTCGTCGTTTTCTTTTTCGGGGTTGGTATCGTCGAAACGCAGGTTGCACAAGCCGTCGTAAATATACGCCAAACCGAAGTTCAGGCAGATGGATTTGGCGTGGCCGATGTGCAGGTAGCCGTTGGGTTCGGGCGGGAAAGCGGGTTTGGATGGCTTCGTGTTTGCCGCTTTTGAGGTCTTCTTCGATGATGGTGCGGATGAAATGGTTGTCCGCGAATTGGTCTTTATTGAGCATAATGGTTCTTTATTGGGAAGGGATTGGGTTTCAGACGACGTATCTATAAAGGTCGTCTGAAAAAGGGCTTTATTGTACCCGACTTGACTCTATCGTTATAGTGGCGCACTCAAAGCGGCACAGGTTCGGCAACCAGCCATTCTACGCCCGCATCGCCCAAAACCTTCTGCATGACGGCTTCAGGTACGCGGTCGGTAAATACTTTGTCAAACGAGCCGATGTCGCCCAGTCTGACCAAAGCATTACTGTTGAATTTGCTGTGGTCCACGCCCAAATACCTGACCCGCGCATTGGTCATCATCGCCTGCATGACGCTGACTTCTTTATAGTCGTAGTCCAAAAAGCGATCCGTCGCTTTCCACGCCGTGCGTACTCACGACGGCATAATCGACTTTTAAACTGATTGATAAAATCGACCGTCGCCACGCCCGTAATCCCGCCGTCCAAGGGGCGCACGACGCCGGAAGTGATGATGACGGTGTAGTCGGTGCGCGCGGACGTGATGGAGGCGACGTAAATATTGTTGGTGATAATCCGCAGGTTTTTACGCTGCTTGACCAACTCGGCGGCAACGGCTTCCATCGTCGTGCCTATGCTGATAAACAGCGACGAATTGTCGGGAATGTGGGCGGCAATCAGGCGGGCGATGGCGTTTTTCATTTTTGGCAGTGTTTTTCGCTTGCCTTGAGCCACGCCGCCGGAAATATCGCCGACCGACGCTCCCGCCGTGATAACGCTTCAACTGCCGCGTTTCACTCAATTCCTGTATGTCGCGGCGTATGGTCTGCGGGGTAACGTCCAAGGCTTCCGCAAGCTGCTCGACCGTCATGAAATGCTGCTCGCGCACCAGAGCGAGGATGTGTTCGTGTCTTTGTATTTTTCGGTTTCATCTGGATTCGTTTCAATTCGTTCCGGTTCGTTTGAATTCGGATTGTACGCCTTTTGCCCAAAAATCGGAAAAAGGCTGCCGCCGATTCGGCTTTACCCAAAACGAAGGTCGTCTGAAAACCCTGAATCGGTTTTCAGACGACCTTTTGCTGTGTCCGTGTTATTCCGCTTCGTATTTGCGTTCCAAACGCTCCACGCACGCGCTTAAGTGTTTGCGCATGACTTTGACCACGCGGTTGCGTTTTGCCGTTGACCAGCAGGTCGAGGATTTCGCGGTGTTCGGAATGGGTGTGGGTATTGATGGTGCGTTTTTCATGACGCTGCGCATCGAAGACGGCGACAATGAGCGAAGAGCGGGCGCACAGGGTGTTCATCGATGTCGAACAAGACGTTGTTGTCGATCAGGCGCGCCAGTTCGACATGGAAGGCGTTGGACAGGCGGTTCCAACCCACGCGGTCGCCGCTGTCGGACGCCTGTTCTTCACGCTCGATCATGGCGTAGAGCGGCTGGAGGCGGGTTTCCAAATCGGGCATATCGGACAGGAGGTTCAAAAATCATGCTTTCCATTTCGATACGCGCGTTGAACACGTCCCTGCATTTCCTTCAAATCGGGAACATGAACGAACGCGCCGCGATTGGGCTGCAAATCGACGATTTTTGTCGTGCGCCAACAGGGACAGCGCGCCACGCACGGTATTGCGCGAGCAAACCATCTGGCGGCACAGCTCGGATTCGGTCAGTTTTTGCCGGGCAGTCAAGACATGGTCGGTGATGCCGTCCAAAAATCAGGGCGTAAACGCGGAACAGCTCCGAATCATGCCTGCCTGCGGGCATCATGGAAGAAGGGGTAGGCGCATGGAGGGTATCGTTATCGGTATTCATTATTTAAGCTCTCCTCATAGTCTGGCGTGTCATATCGTTTGAAATAACAGAAATTTTTTTCAGCGGCGGCAAACCCGCCACTTATCGCTTTTTGCTTGATTCCATTTCGATATAGCACAAAAATCTGATTAAGATATAATTAAAAAAATTGTTGACAATCTCTAGTGAAGCTTGCACAATATCCTCACAAGGCCAAGTTATGAAGGCTGATAGAGAGAGAATCCACAATAAGCAAGCAGATATATTCATAGTGTAGCGTGAATATATCTGCTTTTTGTCGGGCGGGCTTTATTCACGCTTTTAACAATATTCCGCCTATAAACGCTTTTTCAGACGACCCCTGCAAGGATACGGGGGTCGTCTGAAAAATTACTCCGCTTCGACGGTTTCAAAACTGTGGGTGATTTTCGCCGCCTTGCCCAGCATAATCGAGGCGGAACAATATTTCTCGGCGGACATCTGCACGGCGCGCTCGATGGCGGATTCGGTCAAATTGTGTCCGATGACTTTGAAAATGGATGTGGATTTCGGTGAACACGCGCGGGGCATCGTCGGCGCGCTTCGCGGTAACCGTCGCCTGGCAGTCCACCACCTTTTGACGCTGCTTCTCGGCAATCATCACGACATCGATGCTGGAACAGCCCGCCACACCCAAAAGCAGCATTTCCATCGGGACTGGGACCGCGTTTCACCTGCCCTTCCGCCGCCGCGCCTTCCATGACGACGCTGTGTCCGTTTTCGGTCGTGCCGACAAAGCACATTCCGTCTATCCATTTTGATGTAACTTGCATGATGTCTCTTCCGCGAAGTTGAAGTTGGTTTGCCCAATATTGTAAACAAATTTGACTGATAAATATAGCAAGAGGTCGTCTGAAATTTCCGTTTCAGACGACCTTATTCAATCCCGATAAGCCCAATGATTGACCGGACCGTGTCCCGCACCGATGTTCAAAGGGTTGCGAATCGCTTCGGTAATGTATTTTTTGGCGGTTTGCACGGCTTCGAGTGTCTCGAAACCTTTTGCCAGCTCGGCGGCAATACAGGCGGAGAACGTGCAGCCCGTACCGTGCGTATGCGCCGTCGGGAAAGCGGCGGTCGGCAAATTCAAACACGTCATCCGGCGTAAACAGCCAGTCGGTGCAGTATTCGCTGCGGCTGTCGCCCAAATGCCCGCCTTTAATCACCACGTTTTTCACACCGCAATCTTGCAGGATTTTGGCAGCGCGTTCCGCGTCTTGGCGGTTTTCAATGCGCACGCCCGTCAAGGTTTCCGCTTCGGGCAGGTTCGGCGTCAGAATGTCCGTGTCGGGCAACAGCAGACGTTTCATCGCTTCGACAGCAGAATCTCTGCAACAGCGGCGCGCCGCCTTTGGCAATCATCACCGGATCGAGGACGCGCTTGCCGAAACGGCATTTTTTCAGATTTTCAGCAACGCATTCAATCACTTGAGCCGTACCCAGCATCCCGATTTTATAGGCGCGGATTTCAAAATCGGCGCGGACGGCCTCGATTTGCGCAGCAATGATGTCGGTCGGAACCAGATGCACCGCCGATACGCCGAGCGTATTTTTGCGCGGTCACGGCGGTCAGCACGCTGGTGCCGAACACGCCGCGCATCTGAAACGTCTTCAAATCCGCCTGTATCCCCGCCCCGCCGCCGGAATCCGAGCCGGCGATGGTCAGCGTTTGGACGAATGTTTCTTCCATTTGGCTTCTCCTATTGTTTGGTTTGATGAAACGGTTCGGATAGCGGTTTGAAGTTTTTTGCGTTTGTTTGGACCTGTCAGCCCAATTTTTTTAATTCTCGGCTCAAAATGCCGTGTATTTCCAGCGCCGTTTCGTAGCGGTCTTCTTTGGCGGGAACCGGCTCCAGAAAAATGCAGCTCCACCTTGCTGGAAGGCTGGCTGATGATCATGCAGATGGATTGCCACAGGCTGGTATCGCCCACATAAGCCGCCTGAAGGTTCGGACTGGTGCCGTCAGGATTGGGGTAGCGGCAGAGCATGGGGATAATGGGAACGCCTGCATCGTAGGCGGTTTGGAAAAAGCTGGGCTTGAACGGGAGGATTTCATAACCTTCCGTACTCGTCCCTTCCGGGAAAATGGTTACGGTATCGCCGTTTTTAAGGGCTTCGGTTACCGTGGCGATTTTAGCGGTATTGCCTTTGGTGCCCTTATTGCGTGAAACGTAAACGGTCTGCGCCTGCGTGGCAAGATAGCCGACTACCGGCCATTTGGCGACATCGTCTTTCGCCACAAACCGACCCGGAAAAGCGCCGTTGACCGCCATGATGTCCAGCCAAGAGATATGGTTGCTGATTAACAACTGCGCCTGCCCTTCCTGAGGCAGCGTGCCGAAGGTTTCCAGCTTCATGCCGCATGAAGCGAGGACGCGCAGCGACCAGATTTGGATGGCACGCAGTTTGCGCCGTTTGCTGTAAAAGGGGAAACAGGAAGAACATTTCCGCCATACCGTAAAGCAGGCAGATGCCGATGCAGAGCAGGCGGAAGGTAAAACGTAGTTTGGCAATCATAAGGTTGTGGTGTGTACAATCTTGGTATAGGGTGAAACCGCTAAAAATCAGTTATTTGCTGATTTCACAATAGTTGAGGTCGTCTGAAAAGGTTTTCAGACGACCTTTTGGTCTTTATGGTTTAGGGGCAAAACGTTGGAGGTAACGGTCTGCCAGGCGGGTAATGTCCATCATAATGAGCACGTCGGCGCAGTTGAATGCTTCATCGACACAAGGCTCGCCGCAGAACCATGCGCCCGCATTGAGGTAACCTTTAATCAGCGGCGGGACGTCCGGTTTGTCCGACGGGGTAATTTCGTCCCACTTGAGCGGATTGAGCGGCTTGACGCACCATTTTTCAGGCGCGAGGTATTTGGATTTCAGGGCATGATACAGACCCGCCGCATCGCTGCCGCCGTCGTGCATATCAATGCTGCCGCAGCCTATCATGAAGCGCAGGTTTTCGTCTTTCATGAATTTGACCAAACCCGACCACAAAAGCATGACCAAACCGCCGTTGCGGTAGTCGGGATAGGGTGCAGGCGCGGCGAGTTCGACGGTTTGCGGCAAGATGTCTTTCAAAGGGGACAGGTCAAATTCGTGTTCGCTATACCAGCCGCCGACTTTTTTTGGCGGTTTCTTCGGTAATCAGGCGGTAGCAGCCGATGACTTCTCCGGTTGCGTCGTCAAAAGCCAAAAGGTGGTGGCAATGTTCGTCGTACGGATCGACATCGCGACCGTCGTCGCTTTCGATTTCTGCACCCCAGTTCTTGGGCGAATACCTGATAACGCAAGCGTTGTGCTGCTTCAATTTCCGCCTGCGTTTCCGCAAGGCGCACGCTCAGAACCGATTTTTGGGGCGGTTTGGTTGAAACGGCTTTGGGACATGAATTTTTCCTGTCTTGTACATTGGATAATCGATTTGCGATTATAGCGGATATAGGGCGGAATTTATATTGAGTTCGGACAAGTGAAGCAAATTAGGGATGAAATGACTATGCAAAAGAATTTTTTTACAACAGAATGGGGACAACTGTTTTCAGACGACCCCTCCCTGTTTTTGAAAAATCCTGCACGCCCTTTCCCCAATACAGACAAACCCCTTCATTGAAATCCCACCGCATGATTAAAGGAAGGCAAAGTGTGTATCAACCAAGAGGCTACCTGAAAAACGTTTTATGTTTTTCGGGTAGCCTCTTGCCAAATTGCCTATTCCTTTCTTATTATTCCGCCCTTCATTTTAATAACAGGAAAACGCATTATGCCCTCCAAAAATCTCCATAGGCCGTGCAGCCCTCCTTGCCGGTCTCGTTTGCCCTCACTGTCGGCTGTGCCAGCTTGGACAAACGTATGAAAACGTTTCGTCGGCAAACCTATCGATGCCGTTATCAAATCCTATGGCGTCAAACCCACAGAAGGTGGAGTCAAATCGGAAAACGACCGCTATGCCTACCTCTGGCGCTATACCTACTACTCCTACGCTGGACGTGAATACGAAGGCAGCAGCCAAAATGGGCCCATCATTACCAACTACTATAGCAACGTCTGCTACGGACAAGACCAAGACCGCATTTTCTACACTGACGATCAAGGCATCATCGTAGATTATTATTGGCAAAACAGCGATAAATGGCGCGTGAATTGCAGTACTCACCAAATCGGCCGGTATTTCCGAAGATCCCTGTAATCAAACACATCCCTCAAACTACGTTAGCGCGTTTAATATGAAGGAAACAGTTAGCCGCAACGAAACCCAATCCAATTAAACAGTTGGGAAATATAGTGGATTAACTTTTAAATCAGGACAAGGCGACGAAGCCGCAGACAGTACAGATAGTACGGAACCGATTCACTTGGTGCTTCAGCACCTTAGAGAATCGTTCTCTTTGAGCTAAGGCTAGGCAACGCCGTACCGGTTTAAAGTTAATCCACTATAAAAATGGGACAAGACGGCAAACTTTAAAGCAGACGGATAATAAAACCGCCCGAATGTTCTGCCAAACAAGACATTCGGGCGGTTTGTTTCCGTTTCTTCAATCAAAAATTAGCTTAGAACTTCCATTCCAGCGATACGGCGTAGTTGCGGCCGGGCGCGCGGTAGCGGTCCAAGCCTTTGCCGTCGCGGTCGACCCCGTTGGTGGTGCTGTAACTGTACAAAACCGCGCAGGGAATCCCAAGTGGTGTCTTTGCGGTTGAACAGGTTGTACACGCCCGCACGCAGGGTCAGGTTTTTCACCGGTTTGTAGAAGCCGTACATATCGAACACATAAGCCGATTTGTTCAGCCACGGGTAATCCTGCACTTTTTTTCTGCAAAGGCGTACCCCAGCCGTTGTTTTCATAAACGGTGTATTGCGCATCTTTCGCCTTTTTCGCGCCCAAATAGGTCAGGCGGGAGAACACGCCCCATTTTTTTCGCTCGGACTTTCATAGTCGATACCGGCAATCACTTTCAGCGGCTGGGTGGACAGCAGGCTGTTGTCGCCCGACAGCTTGCTTTTTCGCGTAACCCACGGAACCAAACAGCTTCCAGCCTTCAGGGACAAAAAGAGACTACTTTGTCCAAATTCAGACGACCTGTCAGCTCAAGACCGCGAACCCTTTGCCTTGTCGATATTCTGCATCTGCCAATCCAGTTTTTCGGTGTAGGGGGCGCTGCACAGACCGTAGTAATAATCCATCTGGGTGCAGCCGGGTTCGCCGCTGGCGGTCAGTTTCTGCTCTTCAGACAGGAAATTGCGGTAGTTGCTTTGATACAGGTTGGCATCCAGCGTACCTTTTTCGCCGCGTCCTTGCAGGGAGAGGGTGTGGGTGGTGCTGCGCTCGGCTTTCAGGTTAGGATTGGGCAGCCAATTACCCGAACCGTGGTTGTAGGGTGAAATACACTTCGGACGCATTGGGGACACGGTGGTCGGAAGTGATGTCGTAACCGACACGCCAAGCCTGATTCAGTTGCGCCGCCAAGCCGGCGAAACCGCTCCAGCCGCTGTAAGTATTGGGTGCGGGCGGTGTTTTGTCGCAGGCATGACAGTCGGCATTCAGTTGCTGCGGCGTCATTTTTGGTGTGGTCGTAACGGATGCCCGCACGGCTTGAAAACACATTGTTCCATTGGATTTGGTCGGACAGCGAGAAACCGTAGTTGGTGGTTTTCACCGGATGCTGGATGGTGCTGGTGGTTCGGACGATGCGGCCGCTGAAGTAGTAATCGTCGCGGTTTAAGTTTTCAAACTCACGCTGGCTGGCAAAGGCCTTGAACGACAGGCGGTGCTGCCCGCCCAGTTGTAGCGGCTGGCTGTCCAAACGCAGGGTGATGCGTTTGAAGCGGGTGTCCATGCTGCGGTTGTATATTTCGTCCAAATCCTTCTGATTGTAGTTGCGCGTCCAGGTGGAATAATCCATCGGGAACGAGCCTTTGTTGTTAACCGCCGCTACTTTAGTTTTCTGATAATCGAAGTCCGCTTTCAACAACGACAACCAATTCGAATCGGGCGTCCACTCGTAAAACAGGTTGGCATTGCGCCGTCTGTTTACGTCATCGGCTTCGCGCCAGGAAGAATCGGTCAGGTTATAAGACTCTTCAACCGTGTAATTGTGCCCCTGCTGTCGTTGAGCGATGCGCCGATACGGTGGTTCTCATTAATCTGATAACCGATTTTGGCCAAGAAGCTGTGGTATTTGTGTTTGGACGGATCAGGAATGCCGCGTGCCGAACCGCGGATATTCGTGCCGCTGCCCTTGCCTTCCACCGCATAGCCGCGGTTGCCCGCGCTTTCGGTTTCATGGCCGCGCCGTTGTGAATACAGCAAGGCTGCATCGACGCTGCCGTTATCCATGCCGAAGCCGACTGTGTTCGTCCATTCGCGGTTGCGGCTGCTGTAACCGTTTTTCATCATCACGCCGAACTGCCGCTCCGGCAGCAGCAAAATCACGTCCTTGCAGGGTTTGGTAATTCACACCGCCGCCCAAGGCGCCGCTGCCGGTATTGAAAGAGTCCGCCCCTTTCACGATGTCGATGTTGCGCACCAGTTCAGGGTCGATGGACAAAGCGCGAACTGTTGAAATTGCCGTAACGGGCATACAGTGAGTTTTCTTCCGAATCAGGCAGGCTCACGCCGTCAATACTGACGCCGACACGGTTGCCTTCCACGCCACGAATGGCAAAGCCTTTTTGATGGCGGCCGCTGTCGCTCAGACCGACATCGGTGGAATAGCGCACCAAGTCTTTGTTGTCGCGTATCATTTCCTGTTGGATACGGCCGAGGTTGACCCGTTCCACGGCGGCGGGCGCGTTGCGATGCCCTTTTACCGTTACCTGTTTCAGTTCGGCTTGCATGGGCTCGGCAGCCGTTGATTGCGCAGCATTATCCGCCGCAAACACGGGATTGCCGAAAAATACTGCCGACAAGGGCGGCAATAGGGAGTATGTGTGATGATTTCATGGTTCAAAAACCTCAGAAAACAATAAAATTGACCAATATTCAGCTTAATTCAACAATGAAAATTTTTTTGATAATCATTTATATTTCCATTGAAAGTAATGACGAATATAAATCCCTATAACGGATGGCCAATAAATTTTTAAATACGGAAACGGAAACCGGATAAAAGCGGCCTTCCTTGCCCATACCATATGTAAGGGATTGATATTTCAGACTTCAACTGTTTTCCGGCGCAAAATATTGCGCCGGAAAACATATCGTTAGACTATCAATAGCCCCTGCATTTAGTGGCGGTGCGGAACAAAGCCTTCCGGAGCTTCCGCGCCTTCAGGCAGACCGAAGGTTTCGCGCAGAACGACTTTGTAGAACGCAAACGCATCTTTTGCACCTTGAATCGCCTCGGCTTCGGCTTCGGGGCTTAAGTCCAAAGCATTCAAATGTTCGACAAAGGCACGCCAATGTTTGCCGCGTCCGTTCGGATGGGGAGCGAGGTGGCGCGCACCGTGTTCGCCGTTGTAATCCAGCTTTTGCGCGTGTTTAAACAAAAAAATGCAGCGCCCAAATTGGAACCTTCGGCGCAATACAGCCAGCCGATGGCTTTATTGCCGGTTTCGTGCGGCAGCGGTTTGCCGTATTCGTAAGGCTTGTCGCCCAAATCCGCCAAGTCTTGCGTTACCGCGTCGTAACGCGCCATGTATTCCAGCTCGGGAATGGCTTTGTTCAACTCAGGGTCTTTATAGATATGATCGACCGCTTTGTGGAACACGGATTGCAGCTTTCAAGAATTTGATGTAGTTCTCTTTGTTGGTAAACGGCTCGACAGACATAACCAAATTGTCCACGCTGTCGTGAATGGTAGCGGTTTGCTCTTTCAGCCGTTTGGCAAAAGGTCAGCTCTTGTGTTTCGCTCATGTGAATATCCTTTGATGATCTACAAAATTTAATTGACGGTTTTGACGAAACCTGTACAACAGGTTTTTTCAGACGACCTCAAATGAAGGCTGCCCGAATCAATAAAAAAATAAGTGATGGGAAAATCTGTGTTTGAGAATGGAAATTTATGATTTTTGAGATATTTAGGTACAGAATCGTTTACGAATGAACAAATGAAATCTGTCATATTACAAAAACAATTTAGGAATATATATCATTTCTATTACATCATCAAGAATTTAACTTGCTATTATTTACATAAATCTGTTGTTTCTGCATATTTGCAACAAATATGGCAAGGGGTCGTCTGAAAGCGTTTCAGACGACCCCGAATTGATTGTAAACAATACTATTCACATAGTCATAATTTATTTTCCAGACACTGTCTCCCCCATATGTAAGCAATTTGGGCTATCCCTATGTTTTTCCTTTATAATACCTGCCTCTTTGACCTCTTCCCTCCTCCATGAAACCGATTCCTAGCTATACGCGCTGGTGGCGTTATAAATCCTACCTGCCCGACGCATCGCTGCCGGCGCATACGGTGGATTGCCCGGACTGCGGCAACCGCATGGATATTCCGCGCCTGCGGCAGGGGCAGGAAGCGCATTGTCCGGTGTGCAATCATGAAGTGGTTGAGGTGGAAAACAATCCTTATGTTGCGCCGCTGGCTTACGCGACGACTTCGCTGATTTTGATGGCGTTTGCGTACAGCATGGTTTATATCCGCGTGGAACTCTTTGGCGTAACATCCGTCCTGTCGCTGCCTGAAATGATGCGGCTTTTGATTTATCAGGATTACGGTTTTCTGGCTGAAGTGATGTTCGTCCTCACTTTCGGTGCGCCGGTATTGTTTTTTGCTGCTTTGTTTGTACGTTTATACCGCGTTGGTGCGCGAGCGGGCGTATCCTGCGCTGCGGTTTGCGACGCGGGTTTTGGTCAGGCTGCGTCATGCGATTATGGTGGATGTGTTCTTTATTTCCACTTTGGTGGCGTATATCAGCTCTCGTCTGTGGCGGAGGTTGAATTCGGCTCGGCATTTTATTTGATGTTTGCGCTGTCGGTCATGCTGATTCGGACTTCGGTCTCGATTCCTCAGCATTGGGTTTATTATAAAATCCACAGGCTGACGAGCGGGAGATGCGGTGCAAACGGCATCCGACGACAAAAACCTGTTGCAGCCGCTGCCTGTATTTCCGCGATAAAGACGAGCAGCCTTGCGAGGTCTGCGGTGCGGATTTATACCGCCGCCGCCCGAAAAGCCTGAGCATTTCGCTGGCGTTTTTTGATTGCGGCGTTTATCCTGTATTTCCCCGCGAATATTCTGCCGATTATGATTTCGTCGAACCCTACCGCGCTGGAAGTCAATACGATTTTTCAACGGCATTGTGTATATGTGGAACGATGGCGACAGGCTGATTGCGGTGATTATTTTCAGCGCGAGTATTTTGGTGCCGGTATTGAAGATTATCGCGATGGCGGTTTTGATTGCGTCTGCTTATTTCAAACCGCCGATGAGCGCGCCGAAAATGTCGGTGCTTTTACCGGATTACCGAATCCATCGGCCGCTGGTCGATGATTGATATTTTTGTGATTATTATTTTGATGAGTTCGTTCCACACCAACATGGCGCGCGTCGTCCCCGGCGGTGCGGCGGTTTATTTCTGCCTGGTGGTGGTATTGACCATGCTGTCTCGCCTATTATTTCGACCCCCGTCTGATTTGGGACAGGCAGCAGCAGCTTTCAGACGACCCCGATTCCGACGATAACCAGAAACAATGAAAAAACACGATTCTTCTCAAACGCATCGCGCACCAGCGCGCGTCAAAAAAACCAATGTCTTCACGTCTATCGTGTGGCTGATTCCGCTGATTGCGCTGATTGCGGGCGGCTGGCTGCTGGTAAAGGACATCCGCAACCGAGGTCCGGTCGTCACGCTTTTTGATGGACAGCGCGGAAGGCATTGAAGTCAACAATACGGTAATTAAAGTGTTGAACGTCGATGTCGGACACGTTACCCGCATCAAACTGCGCGACGACCAAAAAGGCGTGGAAGTCACCGCCCAGCTTAACGCCGATGCGAAAGACCTCATCCGCAGCGATACGCAGTTTTGGGTGGTGAAACCACGCATCGACCAAAAGCGGCGTAACCGGTTTGAGCACGCTCCTGTCCGGCTCGTATATCGCGTTTACGCCGGGCAAAAGCAATGAAACGAAGGATGTATTTGAAGTGCAGGACATCCCGCCGATTGCCGCCATCGGGCAAAGCGGTCTGCGCCTGAAGCTGGTCGGTCAAAAACGATAAAATCCTCAACGTCAGCAGCCCCGTACTTTATGAAAACTTTATGGTCGGACAGGGTAGAAAGCGCGCATTTCGAGCCTGCCGACCAAACCGTGCATTACACCATCTTCATCCAAAGCCCGAACGACAAATTGATTAATTCGGAAAGCCGCTTTTGGCTGGAGAGCGGCATCAATATCGAAACCACAGGCAGCGGCGTGAAACTCAATTCCGCCCCTCTGCCTGCGTTGCTTTCCGGCGCAATTTCGTTTGATTCGCCGAAAAACCAAAAACAGCAAAAATGTGAAAAGCGAAGACAGTTTTCACGCTTTACGACAGCCGCAGCGAAGTGGCAAACCCTGCCCGATGACCGTTCGTTGTATTACACCGCGTTTTTTTCAAACAGTCCGTGCGCGGTCTGACCGCAGGCTCGCCCGTCGAATATAAAGGGACTGAATGTTGGGCGTGGTTTCCGACGTTCCCTATTTCGACCGCAACGACAGCCTGCATCTGTTTGAAAACGGCTGGATTCCCGTGCGCATCCGCATCGAGCCGTCGCGCATGGAAATCAATGCCGACGAACAAAGCAAAGAACATTGGAAACAACAATTCCAAGCCGCTTTGGGCAAAGGTCTGACCGCCACCATCTCCAGCAACAACTTGATTACCGGCAGCAAAATGGTCGAACTGACCGACCAGCCCCTCGTCTTCGCCCAAGCTGCGACCGCACACCGTTTACGCAGGCGATACCGTCATTGCCACACAAGGCGGCGGTTTGGATGATTTGCAGGCGAAAAGTGGCGGATTTACTGGAGAAATTCAACAATCTGCCGTTGGATAAAAACCGTTGCCGGGTTGAACGGTTCGCTCGCCGAACTCAAATCCACCCTCAAATCCGCCAATGCCGCCCTTTAAGCTCCATTGACAAACTGGTCGGCAAACCGCAAACGCAAAACATTCCGAACGAGCTGAACCAAACCCTGAAAGAATTGCGCCAAACCCTGCAAGGCGTATCGCCGCAATCACCCATCTACGGCGACGTGCAAAATACCCTGCAAAGTTTGGACAAAACCCTCAGGGACGTACAGCCCGTCATTAATACTTTGAAAGAAAAAAACCCAATGCGCTGATTTTTCAACAGCAGCAGCAAAGACCCCATCCCGAAAGGAAGCCGATAATGCGCCTCTTCCCGATTGCCGCCGCCCTGACGCTTGCCGCCTGCGGCACCGCGCAAAGCCCGCAATATTTCGTCCTGCCCGACAGCCAATACATCCGCCGGCGGCGCAAGGGCAGCGAAATCGCGGTCAAAGTCAACCTTGCCGAACCGCTCGCCAACGGCGGCCCTCGTTTATCAAACCGACGCGTATCACGTGAATCTGGCGAAGAACCACCTTTGGGCAGCGTCGCTTGACGGCGCGTTGGCGGCGAACCTCAGCAACAAACTCAACCGCCTCAACCCTCGCCATACTTTCGTTCCCGCCTCACGCAGCCAAAGCAGCCAAACCCTGAAAATCTATGTTGAAGCCTTCCAAGGCAGCTATCAGGGGTCAGACTACCGTCAGCGGCTACGCCCTGTGGCCGGACGGACGCAACAAACCGTTTGACGTTACCACCCCGCAACAAGGCGACGGTTATACCGCCATGCTGGAATCTTTGGAAAACGGTTTGAACGAAGCGGCAAAAAGCATCGCCTATTGATGAGGCCGTCTGAAAAACCCCATGTTGTGGGTTTTCGCCAAAACCATTGATCGTGCAAAAAGGAAGAAACATGCAAAACATCACGCTCTATACCCATCCCTTTTCACGCGGCAGATACGTCGTATGGATGCTCAAAGAATGCGGCGCGGAATACACCGTCGTACCCGTCCAGTTCGGCACGCAAATGAAATCCGCCGAATATCTCGCCATCAATCCCCAAGGGCAAGTCCCCGCACTCAAAGTTCGGTGATGCCGTACTGACCGAATCGACCGCCATCATTACCTTTTTGGCAGAACAGTTCCCCGACAAACACCTCATCCCCGCCGCAGGTACGGTGGAGCGCGGCGAATACTACCGCTGGATGTGCATATTGATGCACCTCGAATACGCAGCCTTCAACAAACTGCACAACCTGCCTGTCGATACGCCCGAATGCCGCCGCCAAATCGGTTACGGCGATTTCGATACCGCATGGAACACATTGCGCGAACACTTGAAAAACCGCGACTACATCGTCGGCAACAGCTTTACCGCGATGGATTTGTACTGCTCCGCGCTGATTCTGCACTTAACGCAAAATTGGAAAGTGTTGCCCGCCGATGAAAACCGACGTATTGCAACGCTACGCCGCCAAACATCTCGCCCGCCCCGCTTTCGCCGAAACCACGGCATGGATGCTGGAAACCGCCGCCCAAATGCCGCCTGTGTGCATAAATCAAGATTATTAGAACCGAAAAGGTCGTCTGAAACCTACTGCGCGGGTTTCGCCAAAAAAACATTCACAACGCAAAAAGGAAAAAGACATGCAAGACATCACGCTCTACACCCATCCCTTTTCACGCGGCACATACGTCGTATGGATGTTGAAAGAATGCGGTGCGGAATACACCGTTGTCCCCATCCAATTCGGCGCACAGATTCAGTCCGCCGAATATCTCGCCATCAATCCCCAAGGGCGGGTTCCCGCGCTCAAATTCGGCGATACCGTATTGACCGAATCGCTCGCCATCATTACCTTTTTTTGGCGGAACAGTTCCCCGACAAACACCTCATCCCTGACGCAGACACATTGGAACGCGGCGAATACTACCGCTGGATGTGCCTGTCGCTGCACCTCGAATACGCAGCCTTCAACAAACTGCACAACCTGCCTGTCGATACGCCCGAGCGCCGCCGCCAAATCGGTTACGGCGATTTTTGATACCGCATGGAACACCTTGCGCGAACACTTGAAAAAAACCGCGACTACATTATCGGCAACAGCTTTACCGCGCTGGATCTGTACTATTCCGGGCTGATTCTGCTCTTAACGCAAAACTTTAAAGTATTGCCTGCCGATGAAATCTGATGTACTGCAACGCTACGCCGCCAAACATCTCGCCCGTCCCGCCTTTGCCGAAACCATGGCATGGGCGCAGGAAACCGTTGCCCAAATGCCGCCTGCGGAATAAATCAAGGCTATTAAAACAAAAAAGTCGTCTGAAAACCCGATTGAGAAGGGCTTTTCAGACGACCTTTATCAGACGATTGGAAAATCAGTATTTCACCGAATCATTGCCGCTGTTTTTTTGGATAAATTCAATTTTATAACCGTCAGGATCTTCCACAAAAGCAATAACGGTTGTGCCGTGCATCATCGGTCCTGCCTCGCGCACGACTTTGCCGCCTTTTTGTCTGACCCGTTCGCAAGCCCTCATACGCATCATCCACTTCCACTGCGATATGACCGTAAGCGTTGCCGATATCATAGCTTTCCGCATCCCAGTTGTGCGTCAATTCCAGTACGGTATTTTCGCCTCACCGCCGTAACCGACAAACGCCAAAGTAAACCGTCCTTCGGGATAATCGTGGCGGCGCAGCAAAGACATGCCTAAAACATTTTTGATAGAAGTCCAAAAGATTTTTTTCGAGGTTGCCAACGCGCAACATCGTATGGAGCAGTCGCATAATGTATTCCTTTTTATATTGTTTTAAAAACAGATTTTATCATAGTTCGCCCTAAGCGCCGATTGTCTGCACGGAACGAAATAGCGACACATTTTATCCATAAGAAACAACTTTTTCATCCGTCAGGCAGCCATCCTCGTTTTTTTCAGACGACCTTGCTTTTATAATTATGCTTTATGTGTTTTTTTCAGAACCATCATGAAGTTAAGACAAACAGCCACTCTTTTATGGCTGTCCATCCTCTCTTTGCCGGCATTTGCCATCGATTTCGGCCGCATCCCTCAAGACGAAATTTCCGTGTATGTTCAAGAATTGGACAGCGGAAACGTCTTGGTCGATCACCGTTCGAATGTGCCGGTCAACCCCGCATCAACCATGAAGCTGGTTACAGCGTTTGCCGCATTTAAAGCTTTGGGCGGCGATTACCGCTGGACAACCCAATTCAAAAGCGACGGCACGATTCAAGGCGATACCTTGCAAGGCGATATTTACTGGGTCGGCAGCGGAGATCCCTGTTTTTCGACCAAGAAGGCTTGGTCGGGATGCAGCAGCAATTGCGCGATAAAGGCATACGCAAAATCACCGGCGGCTTGGTACTCGACCGCCATTTATGGGGAGATATTCAAAATCCGAGCGATTTCGAATCCGATGTCGGCTCTCTATTTATGACGCCGCCCGACCCGCATATGCTGGCTTACAAAGTCGTATCGGTCAAACCGGAACGCAATGACATGGGCGGAGTGGATCTTGTGACCAACCCGCCCCTTCCCGATATTAAAATCGACAACAAAATCAACGTCACGCCATCAAACGCATCCTGCAAAGCCTTGCAAAACCATATGCGCGCAAACTACAAAGGCGGCGTATTGCATGTTTCCGCAAAGTTCCGGAATCGTGTTTGGGCAATGAAATGTACGTCAACATGTTGAACATGCGTGAATTTGTACAAAAGAGCTTTATCAACCAATGGCGTTATTCAGGCGGAGAAATTACCGACGGCATCAGGACCGCATCCGTACCACCTCATTCCAAAACGCTGGCGGTACACCAATCCAAACCCATGTCTGCCATTTTGACGGACATGAACAAATATTCGAATAATCTGATTGCGCGCTCCGTATTCCTGAAATTGGGAGGCGAGCATTCCGGCAACTCCGCCTTGCAGCAAGCCTCTTCAGCCGTAAAGCGTGAATTGGCTACCGCGGGCGTGGATACGGAAAACTTGGTCTTGGAAAACGGTTCGGGCCTATCCCGCCGTGAACGCGTCAGCGCCAATATGTTGGCGCAAATGCTGGAAAAAGCCTATTTCAGCCCGTTCAAACAAGACTTCATCGATACCTTACCCATTGCCGGCAAAGACGGCACGCTGAAATACCGCCTCAAACAGGCAGGCCCTGCCCTGCGCCTGAAAACAGGCACGCTCAAAGATGTACGCGCCCTCGCCGGATATTGGCTGGGAGACAAACCCATGATCGTGGTGGTGGTGATTAACAGTCCGAATGCCACCAACTATCTGAATGATTTGGATAAACTGGTTTCAAAAATCGTACAGCCCGGCGGTGACGCTTGGATTGATGCGAAAATGAAGTGCGCAGAACGAATGGAAGCTTAAAAGCATCAAAACACTTCAGGCAGCCGGAGAAATGACTTTCCGGCTGCCTGAAGTGTTTTTCAGAGGTCGCAAATCCTACTGTTCCGTTTTACTGAACGAAGCGGGTCACGAATCGGCTTTTACCTTTATTTTTTTCTTGTCCGGGAAAATGAAGGAAGCTGCAATCCCGCAGGTCAGCACAACCAATACAACCAGCAAAGACGTATTGGGCGAAATGTCCCAGCCGTGATGGAACATATGATTGCTCGCCGACAATCCCAGCTTGGCAGCAATGAAAAACAGCAACACGACCACTGCCTTTTTCCAAATGAACCAAATAGCCCTTCAACGCTTCCAATACGAAATAAAGCGTACGCAAACCCAAAATGGCAAACATCATGGCACTGTAAACAATCAACGGTTCTTTAGATACGGCAATCACCGCAGGTACGCTGTCAAACGCGAACATCACATCCGACAACTCAATCACTGCCAAACATAAAAACAGCGGCGTCGCGACCAACTGCCCTTTACGCATTTTTCTGAGGATGGTTATTTTCAGGATGCTTTGAGGTCTTCACCCGCCGGCTCAAGCCGCACCTCGGGATATTGCTCATGCGCTTTTTTTCAACTCCTCGCCTTTTAAGAAAAAAATGGCTGCCGTAAAGACGGGGAAACACAGGGAAAAAGCGATGGACCGCACGATATGCCAAATGTTCGGAATAATCGGCATCTTCTTCGCCCTCCTCTTCATCCCGACGCAGCATCATAACGGCGGTATAGCCGACAATGACGGCAAAAACCACTTCCACAATCGGCCCCAATGCCAACAGTCCGGCACCGATGGCGACAAAAAAATCATGCGGAAAATAATCGCGCCGATAATCCCCCAGTACAAAACGCGGTGGCGCAGGCCCTTCAGGCACTTTAAAACCAAGCAAAAACCGCCATCATTAAAAACAGATTATCTACGGACAATACTTTTTCCAAAGCATAGCCGGTAAAGAACAGGCTGGCGGCTTCACTGCCGTGATGAACCCATAAAAATGCGCCGAACAAAAATCGATATCAATACCCAAAACAACGACCATATCGCGGCACTTTTCAGCGACATCGGTTTGTTGTCCCTATGGGCGAATAAATCGATGGCAATCGCGCCCACAGACAAAATCACGAAAAACGGCGACGGTTTCAATGGGGAAACCCAAATGGTTCATAAAAAGCCTTTGTTATCAAAATAAAGCGTAAGTATAGTGAAACAACGCGGAATAATATAGAGAAATCCAATAAAGATAATGTAATATAGTGGATTAACTTTAAACCAGGGCGGCGTTACCTCGCCTTAGCTCAAAGAGAACGATTTTCTAAGGTGCTGAAGCACCAAGTGAATCGGTTCCGTACTATCTGTACCGTCTGCGGCTTCGTCGCCTTGTCCTGATTTAAATTTAATCCACTATATTTTCCGACAACAGGCACAAACCGGATTCCGCTCTTTATCCACGCCCAACAGACCAGTAAGGGGTCGTCTGAAAATTTCAGACGACCCCTTGCCTTTTCTCATCGACTTCCTAAACCCTATCCGATTTATAGTGGATTAACTTGTTGTCTGATTACATTCAATCCGCATCCGTTTCCAAATGCTTCAGAAAGATAGTTTCAAGCCTATTTAAATGCAATATTTTTTTCAAGATAGTTTTGTAAACTAATGTTTTTTTAATATGGTTTGAAAAATATTTCAGTAAAACCGGCAAGCAACGGTCATCATGAGCTTTTGCAAGCCTACTGTTTTTCAGGTATCCTCAAACGGATTATTTACAATTTAATATGTTTTTAATTACATATCTAATTGAATTAATAAATGATTTATTTCTAACAAGCTACAAAAAAATAGAAATTTCCGCTGTATTTTTAATTAGAAAAAAATGTTTGGGCGTGGATTGCCTGCAATTTCATCAGCCCGTGATTTTTGAAGTTTTAGATGAGGAATAGTACATGAATCCCATGTATATCACTTTTGCAATCTATCTGATTGCCGTTCTCTTGATTGGTCTGGCCGCGTATTTCTCCACGCGCAATTTCGATGATTATATTTTTGGGCGGCCGCAGCTTGGGCCCGTTTGTTACGGCGATGTCGGCGGGTGCGTCCGATATGTCGGGCTGGCTTTTTGATGGGCCTGCCCGGCGCGATTTATCTTTGAGCGGTTTGAATGAGGCTTGGATTGCCATCGGTTTGGTGATCGGCGCGTATTTCAACTGGCTTTTTGGTGGCGGGTCGTCTACGCGTTCATACCGAACATGCCAATAACGCGCTGACGCTGCCGGATTATTTCTTCCACCGCTTCGGCGCGGGCGGACATTTGATGAAAGTGGTTTCCGCGCTGATTATCTCTGTTTTTTTCTTCACGATTTATTGCGCTTCCGGCATTGTGGCGGGGCGCAACTTTGTTCCAAAGCCCTGTTTGAAGGCATGACTTACAATCAGGCGATGTGGCTGGGCGCGGGTGCAACCATTGCCTATACCTTCTTGGGCGGCTTTCTTGGCGGTCAGCTGGACGGATACGCTGCAAGCTTCTTTGATGATTTTTTTGCGCTGATTTTTGACGCCGGTAATGGTGTATTTGGGTCTGGGGGGTGCAGAACAAATGTCTGCCGCGATTCAAAAGCGTTGCCGCAAGTACAGGCAAGGAATACGGCAGTCTGTTTGCCGGTACGACCGTCATCGGCATTATTTCCACCGCCGCATGGGGCTTGGGCTATTTCGGTCAGCCGCACATTTTTGGCGCGCTTTATGGCGGCTGAAAGCGCGAAATCACTGGTATCCGCACGCCGCATCGGTATGACTTGGATGGTGTTGTGTCTGGCAGGCGCAGTGGCGGTCGGCTATTTCGGCATTGCGTATTTTGGTGCAAACCCCGACCAAAACCGCTTCCATGCACGGCAACCACGAACGTATCTTCATCGCGCTTTCTACTTTATTGTTCAACCCTTGGATTGCAGGCATTATTTTTGAGCGCGATTTTTGGCGGCGGTCATGTCCACTTTGTCTTGCCAGCTTTTTGGTTTGCTCCAGCGCGATTACCGAAGACTTCTACAAAGGCTTTTTTTGCGCAAAAATGCGCCGCAATCAGAGCTGGTATGGGTGGGCCGTCTGATGGTGTTGGCGATTGCCATTATCTCTATTCTGATTGCGTCCGACCCCTAAGAGCAAAGTTTTTGGGCTTGGTGTCTTATGCGTGGGCAGGTTTCGGCGCGGCGTTCGGTCCGATTGTGATTCTGTCGGTATTGTGGAAACGCATTACGGCATACGGCGCTTTGTCGGGCATGATTGCCGGCGCGCTGACTGTGGTGGCGTGGGCGGAGTGGGTCAAAAAACCGGCTTTGGCTGCACATGAAACCGGTCTTTTGACCATGTACGAAATCGTCCCCGGCTTCATCGCCTGCTTTGATTATCGCTGTTCTGGTTTCACTGACCGACAAAGAGCCGTCTCGTGAAATCCAAGAACGTTTTTGAAAAAGCGGACACAGAATACCGCGAGGCGAAATAAGTGTTTTCAGACGACCTGCCGTTGACCGTAGGTCGTCTGAATTTTTATACGGGAAGGCAGGTTTTATTTTTATATTGATGCTCATGCGGATAATGCACTCTTTGGGACTTTATCTGCTTTTTTTATCAAAGCAAAAAAATCCTGTTTTTTTGAGATAAATTGCTTGTCCGACCCTTATAAATTTATTAAGATATTATCTATATGCTTTAAATCTTTTCAGACGACCTCGAAAAGGGATGGGGTCGTCTGAAAATCATCATAAAAACTTTGGAGAACCTTAAAATGTTTGACTTTGCTTTTTCCGACACAAACGCCACTGCGCCAAGCGATTACCGATGCTTACCGCCGCGACGAAATCGAAGCCGTTCAGGATATGCTGCAACGCGCCCAGATGAGCGATGAGGAGCGTCGGGCGGCGTCCGAACTCGCGCGCCGTTTGGTTACGCAGGTTCGTGCCAGCCGCACCAAAGCCAGCGGGGTGGATGCGCTGATGCACGAGTTTCTCGCTCTCCAGCGAAGAAGGCATTGCGCTGATGTGTCTGGCGGAAGCTTTGCTGCGCATTCCCGACAATGCGACGCGCGACCGCCTGATTGCCGACAAAATTTCCGAAGGCAACTGGAAAAGCCATTTGAACAACAGCCCGTCCCTGTTCGTCAACGCCGCGGCATGGGGCTTGCTGATTACCGCAAACTGACCGCGCCGAGCGACAAGCAGATGGGTTCGGCTCTGAACCGCCTCGTCAGCAAAGGCGGCGCGCCCCTGATCCGCCAAGGCGTGAACTACGCCATGCGTCTGCTCGGCAAGCAGTTTGTGACCGGACAAACCATTGAAGAAGCGCTGCAAAACGGCAAAGAGCGCGAAAAAATGGGCTACCGTTTCTCCTTCGATATGTTGGGCGAAGCTGCCTACACCCAAGAAGATGCTGACCGCTATTACAACGACTACGTTCAAGCTCATTCACGCCATCGGCAAAAGATGCCGCCGGACAAGGCGTTTATGAAGGCAACGGCATTTCCGTCAAACTCTCCGCCATCCATCCGCGCTATTCCCGCGCCCAACACGAACGTGTGATGAGCGAACTCTTACCTCGTCTGAAAGAGCTGTTCCTTTTGGGTAAAAATACGATATCGGTATCAACATCGACGCCGAAGAAGCCAACCGCTTTGGAGCTGTCTTTGGATTTGATGGAAGCGCTCGTTTCCGACCCCGATTTGGCGGGTTACAAAGGCATCGGCTTTGTCGTTCAGGCGTATCAAAAACGCTGCCCCTTCGTCATCGACTATCTGATTGACCTTGCCCGCCGCAACAATCAAAAACTGATGATTCGCCTCGTCAAAGGCGCGTACTGGGACAGCGAAATCAAATGGGCGCAAGTGGACGGCTGGACGGCTATCCGACCTACACCCGCAAAGTCCATACCGATATTTCCTACCTCGCCTGCGCGCGCAAACTGCTGGACGCGCAAGACGCCGTGTTCCCGCAATTTGCCACCCACAACGCCTACACTTTGGGCGCGATTTACCAAATGGGCAAAGGCAAAGACTTTGAACACCAATGCCCTGCACGGCATGGGCGAAACCTTGTACGACCAAGTGGTCGGCCCGCAAAACTTAGGCCGCCGTGTGCGCGTGTACGCCCCGGTCGGTACGCACGAAACCCCTGCTTGCCTACTTGGTGCGCCGCCTGTTGGAAAAACGGCGCGAACTCGTCGTTTCGTCAACCAAATCGTCGATGAAAACATCAGCATCGACACGCTGATCCGCAGTCCCGTTCGACACCATCGCCGAACAAGGCATCCATCTGCACAACGCCTTGCCGCTGCCGCGCGACTTTGTACGGCAGGGGTCGTCTGAATTCCCAAGGCGTCGATTTCAGCAACGAAACCGTGTTGCAACAGCTTCAAGAAAAACTCAACCGCGCCGCCGCGCAAGACTTCCACGCCGCATCCATTATCAACGGCAAAGCCCGCGATGTCGGCGAAGCGCAACCGATTAAAAACCCCGCCGACCACGACGACATCGTCGGCACAGTCAGCTTTGCCGATGCCGCGCTTGCCCAAGAAGCCGATTGGCGCAGCCGTTGCCGCGTTTCCCCTGAATGGAGCGCGACGCCAGCCGCCGAGCGCGCCGAATGCCTGCGCCGCTTTTTCGCCGATTTGCTGGAACAGCACACCCCCGCGCTGATGATGCTTGCCGTGCGCGAAGCGGGTAAAACGCTGAACAACGCCGTCGCCGAAGTGCGCGAAGCCGTCGATTTCTGCCGCTACTACGCAGGTGAAGCCGAAAACACCCTGCCCAAAGATGCCAAAGCCGTCGGCGCCATCGTCGCCATCAGCCCGTGGAACTTCCCGCTCGCCATCTTTACCGGCGAAGTCGTTTCCGCATTGGCGGCGGTAACACCGTTATCGCCAAACCCTGCCGAACAAACCAGCCTGATTGCCAGCTACGCCGTTTCCCTGATGCACGAAGCAGGCATCCCGACTTCCGCCTTGCAACTTGTCCTCGGCGCAGGCGATGTCGGCGCAGCGCTGACGGGCGACCCGCGTATCGGCGGCGTGATTTTTCACCGGCTCGACCGAAGTGGCGCAACTGATTAACAAAGCCCTCGCCAAAACGCGACGACAGCCCCGTCTTGATTGCCGAAACCGGCGGTCAGAAACGCCATGATTGTCGATTCCACCGCGCTGCCCGAGCAAGTTTGTTTGGACGTGCTCAACTCCGCCTTCGACAGCGCGGGACAACGCTGCTCCGCCCTGCGTATCCTTTGCGTTCAAGAAGATGTCGCCGACAAGATGCTCGCCATCATCAAAGGCGCGATGGACGAATTGGTCGTCGGCAAACCCGTTCAGCTCACCACCGACGTAGGCCCCGTTATCGATGCCGAAGCGCAGCAAAACCTGCAATCGCACATCAACAAAATGAAAGGCGTTGCCAAGTCTTACCACGAAGTCAAAGCCGCTTCCGACGTTGATCCTGCGAAATCCACTTTCGTGCTGCCGATTTTGTTCGAACTCAACAATTTGAACGAACTCACCCGCGAAGTCTTCGGTCCCGTCCTGCACGTTGTCCGCTACCGCGCCGACGAACTTGACCAAATCATCGACCAAATCAACAGCAAAGGCTACGCGCTCACCAGCGGCGTACACAGCCGTATCGAAGGCACGGTCAAACGCATCCGCGAACGCATCGAAGCGGGTAACGTTTACGTCAACCGCAACATCGTCGGCGCCGTCGTCGGCGTACAACCGTTCGGCGGACACGGTATGTCGGGCACGGGTCCGAAAGCGGGCGGTCTCGTTCTACCTGCAAAAACTGACCCGCATCCCCGAATGGGTTGCACCCGCCGCTGAGCCGTATCGGGACAAGCGGACGAAGCCGCGCTCAAACGCCTCGAAGCCCTGATTCACAAGCTGCCGTTTAATGCGGAAGAGAAAAATCAGCGGCATCGGCATTGGGACACGCCCGCATCCGCACCCTGCGCCAAGCAGAATCTGTCTTGGTCGGCCCGACCGGCGAACGCAACGCCATGAGCTGGCGTGCGCCCAAACGCGTCTGGGTACACGGCGGCAGCCTCCCCGCAAGCCTTCTGCGCCCTGACCGAACTTGCCGCCGCAGGCATCGTAACCGTCGTCGAACCCGACAGCCCGCTTGCCTCCTACACCGCCGACCTCGAAGGCCTGCTGCAAGTCAACAGCAAACCCGAAAGCACAGGCGTGCATCACGTCGCCGCCCTAAGCCCGCTGGACAGCAGCCGCAAGCAAGAGCTGGCAAACCGCGACGGCGCACTCATCCGCATCCTCCCGTCCGAACAAGGCTTGGACATCCTGCAAGTGTTTGAAGAAATCTCTTGCAGCGTCAACACCACAGCCGCCGGCGGCAACGCCAGCCTGATGGCCGTTTCCGACTAAAAGGATTGAATAAACGCCAGAGCGTTTGAACAAAGGTCGTCTGAAAACGTTAGCAAAACCCGCTAAGTCCGTTTTCAGACGACCTTTTTATGCTTTGATGAAAAGTCGGATTCGTTATAGTGGATTAACTTTAAATCAGGACAAGGCGACGAAGTCGCAGACAGGACAGATAGTACGGAACCGAT